>Ga0208491_10028_pt1 | contig 73676 bp, 65 predicted proteins | sample SubbioCSW11_NovA_FD_184819 | JGI IMG/M metagenome (GOLD analysis project Ga0208491, IMG submission 184819) | Serpentinite rock and fluid subsurface biosphere microbial communities from McLaughlin Reserve, California, USA - CR11_CSW11_NovA (SPAdes) | ecosystem: Environmental > Terrestrial > Deep...
AGCAACCGTTCGGCTTCCTGCACACTCATCATCACCCTCGCTTGCCCCACCATCCGCTGCCCCTTCACACATGAAAGGGGACATTCTTATCTGGGGCAAAGGGGACATTACTACTTTGGGCTGACAGCCGCCCCAAGCGCAAAGTCTGCAGGCGCAGGTTTTCTACGGCCGCCCTCACTCCACCGTCACGCTCTTAGCCAGGTTGCGCGGTTTGTCCACATCGGTGCCGCGCACCAGGGCAGTGTGGTAGGCCAGCAGTTGCAGCGGCACCACGTGCAGGATTGGGCTCAAGGGCTCGTAGTGCTCGGGCAGGCGGATCACGTGCAGGCCCTCGGCGCTGTGGATGTGGCTGTCGGCGTCGGCCAGCGCCAGCGGCTTTTTATGCGGCAACCTGCTCGTATGAGAACTGCGGGGCGTCAGCTCGCTTGGAGGCGTGTTCAACAGTGATGGAGCATACGTCGCCTTGGGCGTCGAGATCGAGCAGGGTGTTCTCGTCTAGATCTCGTGTTTCCGCAACCGGCGCATCCCGAAATTCAATGAGCAGCGTATCCGTGTCTGCAAAGTAGCGAATCTTCATGGCACAAACCTTCTGTCAAAAAAAGCGTTATGAACAGTTTCGCCGTCCTCCAGCAGGATAACCCGCAAGTAGCGACTTTCCGACTCTGGAATTGAAATCCAACGCCGAATGCGCCCATCCTCCTGAATCGACTCCCGATCTGGCTCCCGGATTGCCCGTTCGATCCACGCATCTTGGATGATGGCGCGGTCTGGGCGATTGCGAATGGCCTCGAAGTATCGTGTGACTTTCACGCGTTCAGTTTAACGCAGGACTGCGCTTCTTGCCACATAGCGCAGAGGTCAACCGGCGGGCTGCCCATCACTCCACCGTCACGCTTTTGGCCAGGTTGCGCGGTTTGTCCACGTCGGTGCCGCGCGCCAACGCGCAGTGGTAGGCCAGCAGTTGCAGCGGCACCACGTGCAGGATGGGGCTCAGGGGGCCGTAGTGCTCGGGCAGGCGGATCACGTGCAGGCCCTCGGCGCTGTGGATGTGGCTGTCGGCATCGGCCAGCACGTAGAGCACGCCGCCGCGCGCGCGCACCTCCTGCATATTGCTCTTGAGCTTTTCCAGCAGCTCGTCGTTGGGGGCCACCACCACCACCGGCATGGCGCTGGTCACCAGCGCCAGCGGGCCGTGCTTGAGCTCACCGGCCGGGTAGGCCTCGGCGTGGATGTAGCTGATCTCCTTGAGCTTGAGCGCGCCTTCGAGGGCGATCGGGTAGTGCATGCCGCGGCCCAGAAACAGCGCGTGCTCGTGCTGGGCAAAGGCCTCGGCCCAATGGATGAGCTGTGGCTCGAGCGCCAGCACGGCTTGCAGCGCCAGCGGCAGATGCCGCATGGCCTTGAGCTGCTGCGCCTGCTGCTGCGCGTCGAGCCGCCCGCGCACTTGGGCCAAGGCCAGCGTGAGCAAAAATAGCCCAGCCAACTGGGTGCTGAAGGCCTTGGTGCTGGCCACGCCGATCTCGACCCCGGCGCGCGTCAGGTAGCTGAGCGCGGTTTCGCGCACCAGCGCGCTGGTGGCCACGTTGCACACGGCCAGCGTGTGCCGCATCCCTAGGCTTTGGGCGTGGCGCAGCGCCGCCAGGGTGTCGGCGGTTTCGCCGCTCTGGCTGATGGCCACCACCAGCGTGCGCGGGTCGGGCACGCTGGTGCGGTAGCGGTATTCGCTCGCCACTTCGACCGTGGTCGGCACACCGGCCATGTCTTCCAACCAGTAGCGCGCCACGCAGCCGCTGTAGTAGCTGGTGCCGCAGGCCAAAATGAGCACGCGGTCGATCTGCGCGAACACCGCCGCCGCTTTGGCCGGTTGCTCGCCCAAGCCGTCGAACAGCTCGGGGCCGATCGATTCCACGCCCTCGAGCGTGTCGGCGAGCGCGCGCGGCTGCTCAAAAATCTCTTTGTGCATGTAGTGGCTGTAGGGCCCGAGCTCGGCCGCGCCGGTGTGCGCCTGCACCGTGCGCAGCGGGCGCTCGGCGGCACCGAGCAACTGGCCGCTGCCAGCAAAAATCTGATAACTGCCTAGGCGCAGATCGACCACGTCGCCCTCGGACAGATAGACGATCTGGTCGGTCACGCCGGCCAGCGCCATGGCGTCGCTGGCCAGGTAGTGCGCGGCCCCGGGCGCATCGGCCGCACCCACACCCAACACCAGCGGCGAGCCGGCGCGTGCACCCACCACGCGCTCGGGCTCGGCCTGGTGCAGCACCGCAATCGCGTAGGCGCCGTGCAGCCGCGCCACCGCTGCGCGCACCGCCGCCAGCAAGTCGCCCTGGTAGAGCGCATCGATCAGGTGCACGATCACCTCGGTGTCGGTCTGGCTGGCAAAGGCGTAGCCTTGGGCTTGCAGCTCGGCGCGCAGTTCTTCGTGGTTTTCGATGATGCCGTTGTGCACCAGCGCCACCCGCGCCGGCTGCTGCGCCACAGCGGCCAGCGAGCCTGGGCCGTGGCTGAAGTGGGGGTGGGCGTTGTGCTCGGCCGGGGCGCCGTGGGTGGCCCAGCGGGTGTGGGCGATGCCGGTGCCCGCCACCAGCCCGTCGGCCTGCACTTGGGCGCGCAGCTCGGCCACGCGCGCGGTGCTGCGGCTGCGCACCAGGCCAGCGCTGGTGTGCACGGCCACACCGCACGAGTCGTAGCCGCGGTACTCGAGCCGCTGCAAACCCTGAACCAAGATCGGTAGCGCATTGCTACCCGAAACCGCTGCCACGATGCCGCACATAGGAAATAGCCTTCTTGAGAATAGAATTCAGAGGTCACGATGCTAACGGCAAAAACAGCGCGCACCGCCCGGCTTCACCGCCCGACCCGCCCCCCCTGTGTCTCGAGGAGTTTCACGCATGTCCTGGCTGGCCCACATCCGCCTTCTGTTTCTTGCCGCCGCCTTGGGGCTGGCCGCGCTGGCCCCGGCGTGGGCGCAAGACTTGGTGAGCGCACGCAACCCCACCATCAACATGCGCGCCGCCCCCAGCACCGACGCCGAAGTGCTCTGGCGCCTCGCGCAAGGCTACCCGCTGCAGGTGCTGGAACGCCGTGGCGACTGGCTGCGCGTGCAAGACTTCGAAGGCGACCAAGGCTGGGTGGCGCGCAGCGTGGTGGGCGACACCCCGCACCACATCGTGCGCAGCCCGCGCGCCAACCTGCGCGCCGGCCCCGGCACCCAGCACCGCGTGGTGCACACCGCCGTCTATGGCGACATTTTGCGCACCGTGCGCCGCCAAGGCGACTGGGTGCAGGTGCAGCGCCCCGACGGCCGCGGCAACGCCTGGGTGGCCAGCGAGCTGCTCTGGGGCTGGTAGCCACCGCTTGCGCCAGCGCCACCCAGGGGGCGCGCCTAGCGCTGCCTCAGCCCTTGCCCTTCTTGGGCCGCTGCCAGTTGGCTAGGCTGATCTGCTTGCTGCGCGCCACGGTGAGCGCGCCCGGTGGCGTGTTTTTGGTCAGGGTCGATCCCGCCCCCACGGTGCCGCCCGCCCCCAGCGTGAGCGGCGCCACCAGCACGCTGTTGCTGCCCACGTGCACGTTGGCCTCGATCACGCTGCGGTGCTTGGTGGCACCGTCGTAATTGGCGGTGATGCAGCCGGCGCCGTAGTTCACGCGCTCGCCCACCGTGGCGTCGCCCAAATAAGCCAAGTGGTTGGCTTTGGCCCCGGCGGCCAGCTGGCTGTTTTTCACTTCGACAAAATTGCCGATGTGCACCTCGGGCCCGAGCTCGGTGCCCGGGCGCAAGCGCGCAAAGGGCCCGACCTGCGCCAGCGGCCCCACGCGCACACCGCTGGCACCGCCGTCGATGTGGGTGAAGGGCAGAATCTGCGCCCCGGCTTCGATGCGGGCGTTGGCGATCACGCAGTGCGCGCCGATGCGCACCCCATCCCCCAGCTGCACCGTGCCCTCAAAAATGCAGTTGACGTCGATCTCCACATCCTGCCCACAGTGCAGGCACCCGCGCACGTCTAGGCGCGCTGGGTCGGCCAGCCGCACGCCTTGCTCGAGCAGGGCTTGGGCGCGGCGGCGCTGCAAGGCGCGCTCGAGCTCGGCCAGCTGCGCCGGGCTGTTCACGCCGGCCACCTGCAGCGCGTCGCTGATGCGGTGCGCGCGCACCGGGCAGCCGTCGGCCACCGCCAGCCGCACCACATCGGTCAGGTAGTACTCGCCCTGGGCGTTTCGGTTGTCGAGCCGCGCCAGCCAGCCGCGCAGCAGCCGCGTCGGTGCCACCATGATGCCGCTGTAGATTTCGGTCAGCGCGCGCTGCTCGGGGCTGGCGTCTTTGTGCTCGACGATGGCGCGCACCTCGCCACCCGCGCCGCGCACGATGCGGCCGTAGCCGCTGGGGTCGGGCAGGGTTAGGGTGAGCAGGCTCAGGGCGGCGCCGTCGGTTGCGGCGGCGCCTTCGGCTGCGGGCGCTGTGGCTCCGGCACCGGCTCCTTGCGCCTGCGCTGCTCTTTCCCCGGCCGCGCCGGTGCACACGGCCAGCAGCGCGCGCAGCGTGGCGGGCTCGGTCAGGGGCACGTCGCCCGAGAGCACAAGCGTCAGGCCGTCGTCGGCCAGCAGCGGCACCGCCTGCTGCAGCGCGTGCCCGGTGCCCAGCTGCGGCTGCTGGCGCACGGCTTGCAGCGCAAGGGGCTGGCCGGGCAGGGACTGCGCCGCAGCAGAGTCCGCAACAAACACCGCACCAGGCGGCACACCAAGCGGCACGCTGGCCGACGCCGACGCCAGCAAAGCCGGCAAGGCCGCCTCCAGCGCCTCGGCCTCGTGGCCGGTCACCACCACGGCGCGGCGCGCACCGAGCTGGGCCGCGCATGCCAGCACATGCCCCAGCAGCGGCTGCCCGCCCAGGGTTTGCAACACCTTGGGGCGGCTGCTTTTCATGCGCGTGCCCTTGCCCGCGGCCATGATCACCACATCGACTACACCCTGCATCCAGATACTCCTTTTAGATTGCTTGCGGACTCTTGGGCCCAGCCCGTTCGGCGACAATCGGCCCATGAATGCGACTTATGTGCTTACGCTGTCGTGCCCCGACAAACCCGGCATCGTACACGCCGTGTCGGGCTTTTTGCTGCAGCACGGCGGCAACATCGAAGAAGCGGCGCAGTACAACGACCACACCACCGGCTTGTTTTTCATGCGCGTGCAGTTTGTGTGTGCGCGCTTGAGCGAGCCCGAATTGCGCTTGCAGGTGCAGGCGCTGGCGCAGGCGCACGCCATGCGCTGCGCGCTGCACGCCTGGCACGAGCCCATGCGCTGCGTGATCTTCGTCAGTCAGCAGGGCCACTGCCTCAACGATTTGCTGTTTCGCTGGAAAAGCGGCCTGCTGCGGCTCGACATCCGCGCCATTGTGAGCAACCACCGCGATTTTTACCAGCTCGCGGCCAGCTACAACATCCCCTTTCACCACCTGCCGCTGCGCCCGGGGCTCAAGGCCGAGGTCGAGGCGCGCCAGCTCGAGCTCATCGAACAAGAACAGGCCGAACTGGTGGTGCTGGCGCGCTACATGCAGATTTTGTCCGACCCGATGTGCGAGCAGCTGGCCGGGCGCGCGATCAACATCCACCACAGTTTTTTGCCCAGCTTCAAGGGCGCCAAGCCCTACCAACAGGCGCACGAGCGCGGCGTCAAGCTCATCGGCGCCACGGCGCACTACGTCACGGCGGCGCTCGACGAAGGCCCGATCATCGAGCAAGACGTGGCGCGGGTGGACCACAGCTTCACGGTGGACGATTTGGCCGCGCAGGGGCGCGACACCGAATGCGCGGTGCTGGCGCGCGCCGTCAAGTGGCACTGCGAGCACCGGGTGCTGCTCAACGGCCACAAGACCGTGGTCTTTCGCTGAGGGGCCTAGAGGCAACTGCGCCCAACGGCCGAAATCGCACCCACAAAATCCGACCCATGCCCGCCCGCATCCCCCCCATCCAGTGCCTGCTCACCTTCGAGGCGCTGGCGCGGCTGCGCAGCGTCACGCAGGCGGCCGAAGAGCTGTGCGTCACGCCCAGCGCGGTCAGCCACCGCGTCAAGCAGCTCGAGCAGATACTGGGCGTCAAGCTCTTTGGCCGCGCCGATTTTTCGCTCACCACCGAGGGCAGCGAATACTTGGCGCACGTGCGCGAGGGCCTGCTGGCCCTGCAGCGCTTTCCCAGCCACCAGCCCAGCCCGGGGCGGCGCAAGCTGCGGCTGGCGGTCACGCCCACCTTTGCGCGCTCGCTGGTGATGCCGCGGTTGCAGCAGTTTGCCCAAGCCTACCCCGAGATCGACCTAACGCTACAGATCAGCATCCCGCTGCTCGACGTGGTGGCCGAAGACGCCGACCTCACCATCCGCTTCGGCACCGGGCGCTACGCCGACGTGGAGCACATCTGCCTGGTCAAAGACGCGGTGCTGCCGCTGGCCTCACCGGCTTTTGTGCGCGCGCACGGCCCCTTCGATTGCGCCGCCGACCTCGAAGGCGTGCCGCTGCTGCGCAGCCCGCTCGAGCCCTGGCGCACTTGGTTTGCGGCCCAGCACCTCGACTGGCCCGAACCCAGCGACGGCTCGCAGTTCAACGACATCGGCCTGATGTGCGACGGCGCCGCCGCCGGCATGGGCGTGGCGCTGGTGCGGCTGCGCCTAGGCGCACCCTGGCTCGAGACCGGCGCGCTGGTGCGCTTGGGCGAAGCCGACGCCTTTCGCGCCCCGGTGCCCAGCCCGCACGCGCACTACCTGTGTTGGCGCACCGGCACCATGGACCGCTGGGAATGTGCGGCTTTTACCGAGTGGCTCAAGAAAGCTTTGGATTAAAGCCGATCCGATTCGATCGGCGCGCAGCCCCGGCAAGGCGGGCGGCGCGGGCACAGCTGCGCCAAAAGCGAAGCAGGATTTGGGATGTGAAGAAGGCACCGGCACCAGCGCTGAATCGGCTTGGCCGCCCCTTGCGCAGCAAGGGCTTGGTGGTGGGTGATACATGGATCGAACATGTGACCCCTGCCGTGTGAAGGCAGTGCTCTACCGCTGAGCTAATCACCCATCAAGCCTCAAATTATAGCGCAATTTCGTCCGCTTTGGCCTGGCCTAATCCACACCTCAACCAGACAGATAGAATCCCAAAAAAGCAGTCAGGAGCAGGGAACATGCAACCAACCCCAGAGGCCCGCCATGGCAACCGCCACCCTCACCCCTAATCGACCCGGCCCCGGCGTGCGCGCCCAGCGCCAAGCCGAGGTGGTGCGCGCGCTGGCCGCCGTGCTGCCGGCACACGCGCTGCTCTACACCCCCGAAGACACCACGCCCTACGAGTGCGATGGCCTGACCGCCTACCGCGAGCGGCCGCTGTGCGTGGCGCTGCCCGAAAACTACGACCAGGTGCAGGCCGTGCTGCGCACCTGCCACCTGCTGGACGTGCCGGTGGTGGCGCGCGGCGCTGGCACGGGGCTATCGGGCGGGGCCATGCCGCACACCCTGGGCGTGACTTTGGGCCTGGCCAAGTTCAACCGCATTTTGCGCATCGACCCGCTGGCGCAAACCGCCGTGGTGCAAGCCGGGGTGCGCAACTTGGCCATCAGCGAAGCGGCGGCGGCGCATGGCCTGTACTATGCACCCGACCCGAGCAGTCAGATCGCCTGCACCATCGGCGGCAACGTGGCCGAAAACTCGGGTGGCGTGCACTGCCTCAAGTACGGCCTGACGCTGCACAACGTGCTGCAAGTCGATGGCTACACCATGGCCGGCGAGCCGGTGCGCTTCGGTGGCACGGCGCTCGACAGCCCGGGGCTGGATTTGCTGGCGCTGCTGGTGGGCAGCGAGGGCATGTTGGCGCTGGTGACCGAAGTCACGGTGCGCCTGACACCCAAACCGCAACTGGCGCGCTGCATCATGGCCAGCTTTGCCGACGTGCGCCAAGCCGGCGACGCAGTGGCGGCGGTGATCGCCGCCGGCATCATCCCGGCCGGGCTCGAGATGATGGACCAGCCCATGACCGCCGCTGTAGAAGACTACGTCCACGCCGGCTACGACCTGTCGGCGGCAGCCATTTTGCTGTGCGAGAGCGACGGCACGCCCGAAGAGGTGGAAGAAGAAATCGGGCGCATGAGCGCGGTGCTGCGCGCCAGCGGCGCCAGCGCCATCAGCGTGAGCCAGAACGAAGCCGAGCGGCTGCGTTTTTGGAGCGGGCGCAAAAACGCTTTCCCCGCCAGCGGCCGCATCAGCCCCGACTACATGTGCATGGACAGCACCATCCCGCGCAAGCGCTTGGCTGACATCCTGCTCGCCATCCAGGCCATGGAGACCAAGTACGGGCTGCGCTGCGCCAACGTGTTTCACGCCGGCGACGGCAACCTGCACCCTTTGATCTTGTTCGACGCCAGCGACCCGGACCAACTGCGCCGCTGCGAACTGTTCGGGGCTGACATTTTGGAGACCAGCGTCGCCATGGGCGGCACCATCACCGGCGAGCACGGCGTGGGGGTGGAAAAACTCAGTAGCATGTGCGTGCAGTTCAGCCCCGAGGAGCGCGAGCAGATGTTTGGCGTCAAGCGCGCCTTTGACCCCAAGGGCTTGCTCAACCCCGGCAAGGTGATCCCGACGCTGCACCGCTGCGCCGAATACGGCAAGATGCTGGTGCGCGGCGGCCGCCTGGCCTTTCCCGAACTGGAGCGCTTCTGAACCGCACCCAGACCCGGGCCGAGCACTGGACGCTGCTGGCCGAGGCCTTGCGCGACGCGGCCATTTTTTTCCTCGACGCCGACGGCCGCGTCAGCGACTGGACGCCCAGCGCCGAGCGCCTGCTGGGCTGGAGCGCGCCGCAGATGCTGGGCCAGAGCGTGGCCTGCTTTGCCCCGGTGCGCCAGCCGCAGGCCAGCGCTACCCAGCCCGGCACGCAGCCCGGTGCCGAGCCCCACACCGAGCCCGGTCCGCAAGCCGACGACGCCGCCGACCCGATGACGCTGGGCATCGAGCGCGCCACCCTGCTGGGCCAGAGCGAAACCCCGGGCTGGCAGCAGCGCGCCGACGGCAGCCTGTTCTGGGCCCAGACCGTGCTCACCGCCTTGCACGACCCGGAGGCGGGCGAGCTGCAGGGCTACGCCTGCCTGATGCGCGACCAGACCGAGACCAAGCGCCTGCTCGAGCTGCTCGAGCAGCTCAACAGCGCGCTCGAAGCCCGGGTGCAAGAGCGCACGCGCCAGTTGCAAGAAATCAACCACGACCTCGAAGCCTTCAGCGCCTCGGTGTCGCACGATCTGCGCGCACCGTTGCGCCACATCAGCAGCTACCTCGAGCTGCTGCGCGAAGACCTGGGGCCCGAACTGGGGCCCGAGGTGCAGCGGCACCTGGCCACCATCGGTTCGGCGGCCGAACACATGGGCCAGCTCATCGACGGTCTGCTGGCCTTTTCGCGCTTGGGCCGCTCGGCGCTGCAACGGCGCGAGCTGTCGATGACCGACCTGCTGCACTCCAGCCGCAACCGCGTGCTGCACGACCCCGCCTTGCAACGCCCCAGCGACAGCCTGTGCTGGCAGCTGCCGCCCGAGCTGCCGCAGGTGCAAGGCGACCCACGGCTGCTCAGCCAGGTGTGGGACAACCTGCTGGCCAACGCGCTCAAATACAGCCGACCGCGCCCGCGGGTGGAAATCCGCGTCGGCTGGCGCCCGCAGACCAGCCCCGAGGGCGCGCCCGAGCTGGTGTTCTGGGTGCAAGACAACGGCGTCGGCTTCGACACCCAGCGCGCCGAGCGCCTGTTTGGCGTGTTCCAGCGCCTGCACCGCGCGCGCGACTTCGAGGGCGTGGGCATCGGGCTGGCGCTGTGCCGGCGCATCGTCGAGCGCCACGGCGGTCGCATCTGGGCCGACGGCGCCCCCGACCAAGGCAGCACCTTCTACTTCTCCTTGCCCGAGGCGGGCGCTGCCACAACCCCTTAAGCGCGCGGGCCAAAGATCGCACTGCCCACGCGCACCAGCGTGCTGCCGCTGGCGACGGCCGCCTCGAGGTCGGCGCTCATGCCCATCGACAGGGTGTCGAGCGCGGCCGCACCCGGCGGCCACGCCGCTTGCAGCTGGGCCAGCAGCGCGCGCAGCTGGCCAAACAGCGCGCACTGGGCGGCAAAGTCGGGCACTGGCTCGGGGATGCACATCAAGCCACGCAGGCGCAAGCGCGGCAGCTCCAGCAGCTGCTGCGCCAGCGCCAGCGCCTCGGGCGCGGACACGCCGGCCTTGTTGCGCCCACCGTCGAGGTTGACCTGGATGCACACCTGCAGCGGCGCAAGCCCGGGCGGGCGCTGCGCGCTCAGGCGCTGGGCGATGGCCAGCCGTTCGATGCCGTGCACCCAGTCGAAGTGCTCGGCCACGGCACGCGTTTTGTTGCTTTGCAGCGCGCCAATGTAATGCCACTGCAAACCGGTGCAACCCAAGGCGCGCAAGGCGGCGATTTTGTCCACCCCTTCTTGCACGTAGTTCTCGCCAAAGGCGCGCTGACCGGCGTGCACCGCCTCCCGCACCGCCGCCGGGCTCATGGTTTTGCTCACCGCAAGCAAGGCCACGCCGGCCGGATCGCGGCCGTGCTGGGCACAGGCCCGGGCGATGCGCGCCCGCACCTGCAGCAGCCGGTGGTCAATCGTTGTCATAATGTTGTGGTCGTATCAAATTTGGACGAGTCGATGGACATCACCCAGCTGCTGGCCTTCAGCCACAAAAACAAAGCCTCAGACTTGCACCTGTCGTCTGGCCTGCCGCCGATGATACGGGTGCACGGCGACGTGCGCCGCCTCAACGTCGAGCCGCTCGAACACAAGCAGGTGCACGCCATGGTCTATGACATCATGAACGACGCCCAGCGCAAGCACTACGAGGAGTTCCTCGAGGTCGATTTCTCGTTCGAAATCGAGGGCTTGGCGCGCTTTCGTGTCAACGCCTTCAACCAAAAGCGCGGCGCGGCGGCGGTGTTTCGCACCATTCCATCCAAAATCCTCTCGCTCGAAGACCTCAACTGCCCCAAAATTTTTGCCGACCTCGCGCTCAAGCCGCGCGGCTTGGTGCTGGTCACGGGCCCGACCGGTTCCGGCAAATCGACCACCCTGGCGGCGATGGTCAACCACCGCAACGAAAACGACTACGGCCACATCCTGACGATCGAAGACCCGATCGAGTTCGTGCACGAATCCAAAAAAAGCCTGATCAACCAACGCGAAGTCAGCACCATGACGCTGAGCTTTGCGGCGGCGCTGCGCTCGGCCCTGCGCGAAGACCCCGACGTGGTGCTGGTGGGCGAGATGCGCGACCTTGAAACCATCCGCTTGGCCATGACCGCCGCCGAAACCGGACACTTGGTGTTTGGCACCCTGCACACCTCGAGCGCGGCCAAGACCATCGACCGCATCATCGACGTCTTCCCGCCCGAAGAAAAAGAGATGGTGCGCGCCATGCTGTCGGAGTCGCTGGTGGCCGTGATCTCGCAGACCCTGCTCAAAACCGCCGACGGCAACGGCCGCGTGGCCGCGCACGAGATCATGATGGGCACGCCGGCGATCCGCAACCTGATCCGCGAAAACAAGGTGGCGCAGATGTACTCGGCCATCCAGACCGGCAACGGCTTTGGCATGCAGACGCTGGATCAGAGCCTGATGAACCTGGTGCGTGGCAACCGCGTGCACGTGGCAGAGGCCCGTGCCAAAGCCAAAATCCCGGAAAACTTCCCCGGCTGAACCCCGCCCAGCCCCAACCCCGCTTAGTTACCCCCCAAAGAGGCCGCCATGGAACGCGATCAAGCCAGCCAATTCGTCAACGACCTGCTGCGCCTGCTGGTGAGCCGCAACGGCAGCGATTTGTTTCTCACCGCCGACTTCCCGCCGGCGATCAAGGTCGACGGCAAGATCGCCAAGGTCTCGCCGCAGCCGCTTTCGGGCCAGCACACGCAGGCGCTGGCGCGCGCGCTCATGAACGACAAGCAGTCGGCCGAGTTCGAACGCACCATGGAGTGCAACTTTGCCATTTCCCCCGGAGGTATTGGGCGCTTTCGCGTCAACGCCTTTGTGCAGATGGGTAAGGTCGGTCTGGTGATGCGCACCATTCCGGCCAAAATCCCGACCATCGACAGCCTGGGGCTGCCGCAGGTGCTCAAAAACCTGGCGCTGGCCAAGCGCGGCATCTGCATCTTGGTGGGCGGCACCGGCTCGGGCAAATCGACCACGCTGGCCGCCATGGTGGACTGGCGCAACGAGCACACGCACGAGCACATCGTGACCATCGAAGACCCGGTGGAGTTCGTGCACCAGCACAAAAACTGCATCGTGACGCAACGCGAAGTGGGGCTCGACACCGACGGCTGGGACATCGCCCTCAAGAACTCGCTGCGCCAAGCCCCGAACGTGATTTTGATGGGCGAGATCCGCGACCGCGAAACCATGCAGCACGCGATTTCGTTCTCGGAAACCGGGCATTTGTGCTTGGCCACGCTGCACGCCAACAGCGCCAACCAGGCCATGGAGCGCATCATCAACTTCTTCCCCGAAGCGGTGCACGCCCAGATTCTGAAGGACGTCTCGCTCAACCTGCGCGGCATGGTGGCGCAGCGCCTGCTGCCGCGCCAAGACGGCAAGGGCCGCTACGCCGTGGTCGAGATTTTGCTGCACAGCGGCCTGATCGCCGACCAGATCATGAAGGGCGAGATCAACGAGCTCAAGGAAACCATGAAAAAGAGCGTCGAGGTCGGGATGCAGACCTTCGACCAGTCGCTTTTTACGGCCTTCGAAGCCAACTTGATCAGCTTTGAAGAAGCCATCCGCAACGCCGACTCGCAAAACGACCTCAAGCTGCGCATCAAGCTGCAAAGCCAGCGCGCCCGCAACACCGATCTGGGGGCGGGCACCGAACACCTGCAAATCCTCTAAACCACCATGCCCAGTCTGAACCCCAAAATCCACGCCGCTGTGGCGCCGCTCAAGCTGGCCTTCATCGGCTTGGGCGCGATGGGCTTTCCCATGGCCGGCCACCTGGCGCAGGCCGGGCACCAGGTCACGGTCTATAACCGCAACCCCGTCAAGGCGCAGGCCTGGGTGGCCGAGTTCGGTGGCGCCAGCCAGCCCACGCCGCGGCTGGCTGCGCTGGGGGCCGACATGGTGCTGTGCTGCGTGGGCAACGACGCCGACGTGCGCACGGTGCTGCTGGGCGAGCACGGCGCCATGGCCGGCTTGGCCGCAGGCGCGCTGCTGGTGGACCACACCACCGCCTCGGTCGAGCTGGCGCGTGAGCTCGACGCGCTGGCACGGGCACGCGGGCTGCATTTTCTCGACGCCCCGGTCTCGGGCGGCCAACTGGGGGCGCAAAATGGGCAACTCACGCTGATGTGCGGTGGCGCACCCGAGGCTTTCGAGCGCGTGCGCCCCACCTTGCAGGCCTACGCCCGCGCCGTGACGCTGATGGGGCCCTGCGGCGCCGGACAGCTCACCAAAATGGTGAACCAGATCTGCATCGCCGGGCTGCTGCAGGGCTTGAGCGAGGCGGTGGCTTTTGGCCAGCGCGCCGGGCTCGACATGGGGCAGGTGCTGGAAGTGATCGGCCAAGGTGCGGCGCAGAGCTGGCAGCTGCAGCAGCGCGGCCCGACCATGGTGGCCGACCGCTTCGACTTCGGCTTTGCCGTAGATTGGATGCGCAAAGACCTAGGCTTGGTGCTGGCCGAGGCGCAGCGCAACGGCGCCTCGCTGCCGGTGACGGCGCTGGTGGACCAGTTCTACGCCGACGTGCAACGCATGGGCGGCGGCCGCTGGGACACCTCGAGCCTGGTGCGGCGGCTGCGCTAAAAAACTCAGTTAGCCGGCTGGGCGGCGGCCGGCGCCGGTGCCGGCGCGATGCGCGCCAGCTCTTCTTCGGTGATGAGCTCAAACACCCGCACCACGCGCTGCACGCCAGCGGTGCGGCGCGCGATCTCGGTAGCCCGGTCGGCTTCGCGCGCCGTCACCCGGCCCAGCAGATAGACGATGCCGCGCTCTGTGACGATCAAAAACGCATTGGAAGACAGGTCGGCGGCGTCGATCAGGCCGGCGCGCACGCGAGCGCTCACCAGCAGATCGGCCGAGCGCGCGGTAAGCGAAGGCGACCCCATGACGGCCAGCTCATCGACCACCGCCAGCACGTTTTCCACCCCGGCCACCAGGCGCAGCGCCAGCGCGCGGTCGGCTTCGGTGGCCACTTCGCCGGTGATGAGCACGCGCCGGTTGTAGCTGGTGACGTTGACGCGGCCGCGGTTGCCGATCTCGGCGCGCAGCCGGCTGGCGGCGCGCATTTCGATGCCTTGGTCTTCGACCATGGCGCCCGAGGTGCGGCGGTCGGTGGCCACCAGCACCGTACCGGCCACCGCGCCGCCCGCGATCAGCGGCGCGCAGGCCGACAGACCCATCGCCGCCGCCAGCACCAGCGCCGCCACCGCCAACAGCCGTGCGTTGTGCGAACCCTTGTCTAAAGCCATGGCCAAATTCCTTACAGATGAATCAATCCGCCTATGATACCTGTGCGGTGGGCAGCGCCCACCTTGGCCCCGCGCTGCAGGCGTAACCCTTTGTTTGCGGACAGCATCCGTTAAAGGCCGTCGGCGTTGAAGGCGGCGCGTATCCATTCGATTTCCAGCGCCCCGCCTTCGCCTTGCACGGCCACCACATCGAAGCGGCACGGCGGCAACTGCGCCCAGCGCAGCAAATAATGCCGCGCGGCAAACAACAGGCGCCGCTGCTTGAGCGCCGAGACCGACGCCGCCGCACCACCGTGGCTGCGCTGGCGGCGCTGACGCACCTCCACAAACACCAGCGTGCCGTCGCGCTCGCGCAGAATCAGGTCGATCTCGCCGCCGCCACGCCCCGGCGTGCGAAAATTGCGCACCAGCAGGCGCAAGCCTTGGCGCTGCAGGAAGGCCAGGGCCAGCGCCTCGGCGGCGGCGCCCCGTTCTTTGGTGCTTGGGGCTTTGGTGCTCTGAGCCTTCTGTCCCGTGGCGGCTGGCGCTGGCTTGGCTGGCCTCGGCTTGGTTTCCGCTGCCTTGGTTGCCGCATCGGTGGCCGGTTTTAAGATTTCGCTCATGGTCTCTGTCAACCCCTCGGGCGCACTTGCCCTGCAAGCCGCCCAAGCAGTGGCCGGTGCGCAGCATTATCCGCCTGCCACCCTGTACCTGGTGGCGACCCCGATCGGCAACTTGGCCGACATCAGCTTGCGCGCGCTGCACCTGCTGCAGCAAGTCGATGCCGTGGCCTGCGAAGACACGCGCCACAGCGCCGCGCTGCTGCGCGCCTATGGCATCGAGCGCCCCTTGCTGGCGCTGCACCAGCACAACGAGCGCGAAGCCGCCGCCGCCGTGGTGGCGCGGCTGCAAGCGGGCGCGCGCATCGCCTACGTGAGCGACGCCGGCACCCCCGGCATCAGCGACCCCGGCGCCCGGCTGTGCCAGGCCGTGGCCGCCGCCGGACTGCGCTGCGTGCCGCTGCCTGGCGCCAGCAGCCTCACCGCCTTGCTCAGCGTGGCCGGTTGGGTTGAGAGCGAGGCGGCGCCGGGTTTTGTTTTCCTCGGTTTTTTGCCCGCCAAGGGGGCGGCGCGCGAGCGCGCGCTGCGCCGGCTGGCGCAGCTGCCGCAAGCCGGCGTGTTGCTCGAGGCCCCGCACCGCATCCCGGCGCTGGCGCGCGAACTGGCGGCCTTGGGTGCGCGACGCCTCACCGTGGGCCGCGAGCTGACCAAGCAGTTCGAGGAGATCGCCACCCTGCCCTGCGCCGACCTGCCTGCTTGGCTGGCGGCCAAGCCGCAGCGCCTGCGCGGTGAATTTGCCCTGCTGCTGCACCCACCCGAAACCACGCCGGCCGCTGACCCCGAGGCCGGCCAAGGTGCCAGCTTGGGTGCCGAGGCACTGCGCGTGCTCGATCTGCTGCTGCCCGAGCTGCCCCTGAAAACCGCCGTGCGCCTGTGTGCCGAGATCACCGGCGCGCCACGCAACGCGCTCTACGAGGCGGCGCTGCAGCGCCAAGCGCGCCTAGACAGCTAGGCCAAAGCCCTCTGCACCCTAGCCTGCGGCGGCACACAGCCCCAGGGGACGGCGTGGTGGCGCCGTCGGCCGCTGTTATGGGCGCGGGTCGCCGGGAGGCCTGCTTGGGCCGTCGCCGGGCAAGGTCGGGTTGGGGGTCTGGCCCTCGCGCACCTCGACATCGCGCGCCTCGACATCGACCACCTCGTCGCTGCGGCCCGCAGCGGCGCCGGGGCCGCGACTGGCCCGCCCACCCCAGCCGCGCCCGCGCGCGCGCATCCGCTCCTGCATCTGGCGGCGCAGCAGCTCGGCCGCCAGCGGCACGGCCACGCGCCGCCCGCGCAGCAAGGCCCACAGAGCGCCCAGCAGCAGCAGAGGCAACGCCACGACCAGCAGCAAAACCCCGAACCCGAGCAAAAACAGCCACAGCACCAGGCGCAGCAACGCGCCCAGCAGCCACGCCAAGCCATCCAACAATTTGCCCATATCCCCTTTCTTGGCCGATTGGCCCGTTGCCACCCACAAACACCCGACCGCGCGCCATCGACACCGGCTTGCGATCATCGCGCACAATCGGCTCTGCTGCATGAAACTGTCACGCTTGCGGCCTTCAACCGAGCGCCCCCCATGGATTCCACCCGCCCGACCGCCCTCGTCAAACGCCTGCCGCAGTACTTTCTGCGCGGCCTGATCACCATTTTGCCGCTGTTGCTCACCGTTTACTTGCTGTTTGCCCTGGTGGCATGGTCGGAATCGCTGGCTTCCTACCTGATTCGCCCCATGCTGGGCAGCCTCTACATCCCCGGTTTGGGGTTGTTGGTGGCCATAGGCATCATCATCCTGACCGGCTACCTGATCTCGCGCCAAGACACATCGCGCCTGCTCAACTGGGTCGAGCTGCCCTTCACCAACATCCCGGTGGTGCGCAGCATCTACAACTCACTCAAAAGCTTTGCCGACTATTTTTCACCGCAAAGCCCCGGCGAAACCACGCAGCAGGTGGTGATTTTGCGCTGGCCCGAGCAGCCGCTCGAAGTGGTGGGCCTGGTCACGCGCAACCACCTCGCCGGGCTGCCCACGGGTTTTTTGCAAGGCGACCGGGTCGCGGTGTATTTGCCCATGGGCTACATGATCGGCGGCTACACTGTGTTCGTTCCGCGCGCTTGGCTGACACCGATCGACATGAGCGTCGAAGAAGCCATGCGTTCGGCCCTGATCGCTTGGATGCCACCGCGCAAACAACCATGATGACCCGCCATTTGCATGCTTTGTTGGCCCCGCGCAGCGTCGCGGTTTTTGGGGCCTCCGACCGCCCGCAACGCGACGGCACCGCGATCTGGAACCGGCTCGCGGCCGAGTTCAAAGGCACGCTGCACGCCGTCAACCCACGCCTGCGCCAGTTGGGCACGCACAAGGTCTGGCACAGCGTGGCCGAGTTGCCGCAAACGCCCGATCTGGCCGTGATCTGCACCCCGGCGGCCACCGTGCCCGCCCTGATCGCGGCCTTGGGCGCGCGCGGCTGCAAGGCGGCGGTGGTGGTGAGCACGGGCTTGAGCGCGGCGCAAAAGCAGGCCATGCTGGCGGCGGCCCAGCCCTACGCGCTGCGCATCCTCGGCCCCGACTGCACCGGCCTGCTGGTGCCCCACCTGGGGCTCAACATCAGCCTGACGCAGGTGGGCGCACAACCCGGGTCGGTGGCTTTCGTGTCGCAGTCGGCGGCGCTGGTCACCGCCATGATGGACTGGGCCAGTTCGCGCCAGATCGGCTTTTCGCACTTCATTGCCCTGGGCGAGCACGCCGACGTCGATTTTGCCGACGTGCTCGACTACCTCGCCAGCGATGCGCGCACGCGCGCCATCATGCTCTACGTCGAGACGCTGGACGCGCCGCGCAAATTTTTGTCGGCCGCCCGGGTGGCGGCGCGCAACAAACCGCTGATCGTGGTCAAGGGCGGGCGCTCGGGCCAGGGCCAGCAGGCCGCCTCCACCCACAGCGCGGCGCTGGCCGGCAGCGACCGCGTCTTTGACGCTGCCGTCTCGCGCGCCGGCATGTTGCGCGTGTTCCGGCTGCAGCACCTGTTCATGGCGGCCGAGCTGCTGGCGCGCTTTCGCGACAACCGCAGCGAACAGCTGATCGTGCTCACCAACGGCGGCGGGGCCGGTGTGCTGGCCGCCGACGCCGCCGACTACGCCCGCGTGCAGCTGGCGCGCCTGAGCCCGGAGCGCATCGCCGAGCTCGACGCGGTGCTGCCCGCCGGCTGGTCGCGCGCCAACCCGGTGGACATCGGCGGCGACGCGCCACCGCAGCGCTACCTCGACGCCCTGCGCATCTTGCTGCGCGAGCGCGACTGCGCCGTGCTGCTGGTACACGCCCCCACCGGCCACGTGCCCAGCCTCGACATCGCGCAGGCGCTGCTGCCGCTGGCGAGCGAAAAACCGGTGCGCGTGCTCGGCTGCTGGCTGGGCACGCAAGCCGTGGCCGAGGCCAGCGCGCTGTTTCGCGCCGCCGGCATCCCCGACTACGACACCCCGGAAGACGCGGTGCGCGCCTTCGCCTCGCTGCGCCTGCACCGGCACCACCAGATCGACCTGATGGAAACCCCGCCCGCCGCGCCGCTGCACAGCCGCATGGACTTGCCCGGCATCCGCGAACTGGTCGAATTCGTGCTGGCCGACGGGCGCGAGTGGCTCACCGAGCCCGAAACCAAAGAACTGCTCAAACGCGCCGGCTTGCCGGTCACGCCCACCCGGGTCGTGCCCCCAGAACCCGAGGCGGCCGTCTATGCCGCCGGCACGCTGGGCTTTCCGGTGGCGCTCAAGATTTTGTCGCACGACATCACACACAAGTCCGACGTCGGCGGCGTGCGCCTGAACCTGCACAACGCCGCCGAAGTGGAGCAGGCGGCGCGCTCGATGCTCGAGCGCGTGCTGCAGCTCATGCCGCAGGCGCGCATCGAAGGCTTCACCGTGCAGCCGATGGTGCGGCGCCAGCACGCGCACGAGCTGCTCATCGGCTCGCGCATCGACCCGCTGTTTGGCCCGGTGATGGTGTTCGGGCAAGGCGGCGTCGCCGTCGAGGTGCTGTCGGACCGCTCGGTGGCGCTGCCGCCGCTCAACGGCAAGCTGGCGCGCTCGCTGGTCGAGCGCACCCGCGTGGCGCGGCTGCTGCAGGGCTACCGCAACGTGCCCGCGGCCAAGCTGGAGGCGCTCATCGACGCCCTGGTGGCGGTGTCGCAGCTGCTGGCCGAGGTGCCCGAAATCGCCGAACTCGACATCAACCCGCTGCTGCTCAACCCCGAGGGCGCGCTGGTGCTCGATGCGCGGCTGCGCCTGAGCCGCGAGCGCCCGGCCGGAGCGGCCAACTTTGCCATCCGACCCTACCCGCTCGAGCTGATCGAAACCCTGCCCTTTGCCGACGGCCGCACGCTCACGCTGCGCCCGATCCGGCCCGAGGACGAGGGGCTGCTGGAGCGCTTTTTTGAGCAACTCGACCCCGAAGACATCCGCCTGCGCCTGTTCTACAGCCGGCGCAGCTTCGAGCACAGCGAGTTGGCGCGCATGACGCAGATCGACTACGAGCGCGAGATGGCCTTCATCGCCACCCTGCCCCTGCCCGACGGCAGCGAGGAGATGATCGGCGACGTGCGCGGCCTAGGCGACCCCGACAACCTCGAGGCCGAATTCGGCGTGCTGGTGCGCTCCGACATGAAGGGGCACCGGCTGGGTTGGATTCTGATGGACAAACTGATCCGCTACCTGCGCGCCCACGGCACCCAGCGCATCGTGGGCGCGGTGCTGCGCGAAAACGACGGCATGCTGGGGCTGGGGCGCAAGCTCGGCTTTCACATCAGCGTGCACCCCGAAGACCCGGATCTGCGCCACCTCGAGCTGCCGCTGCAGACCGCCCAACGCGCCTAAAGCCAGACGCTCTGAGGGCACGTTGCGGGTGGGTTCTGGAGGCGGCTGGTTGTAGCCTGCTGCCCAAGGGGCAGCGGGTTCAGCGCTTAGTTGAGCAGCGTAAAGCCGACGATGAACACGCCGATGGCCAAGTTCACCAGCACCCAAGTGCGCACTTTGTCCATCACCGCCGCGGCGGCTGGCCAGTCTTTGGCTTGCACCGCTTTGTCGCAGCGCTTAAAGAGGGCAAAGCGGATGTGGCCGACGATCAGCAGCATCAGAACGCCCAAAGTAGACATCACTTTCCAGTCCAGCGGCATGGTGAAGCTGCCCCCGCCCTCGGAAGCGGCGCGCGCCACGTTGCCGATCATCCACAACCCGGTAAACAGCGCGACCAGCGACACCGCCACCACCGCGTTGGCAAAGCGCCGCATGACCTCGTGCATGATCGGCAGGCGCACCGACGGTTCGAGCGTGGCCAGCGCCGGGCGCAAGAAGAACATGGCAAACACCATGCCGCCCAGCCAAACGATGATGGCCAGCAGGTGCACGGTTTTGAGGGAGGCGTAGAGCATAAAGATCCTGTGAGGTTGAGGTTGAGAGGCTGCGATTCGACACCGCCCAGCGGCAGAGTTCCCTTTGACTGTGGCACAAGCCGGTCGGGCACGTGCTCTGAGGGTTTTTGGGGGTTTTTGTTGCACCGCAACAAAAAAGACTTGCAAAGCGCGCCACAGCCCCTATACTTCGTTTCATGTTGCAGCGCAGCAAATCCGGGCTGACACGGTTTTGAAGCAAACGCGCGCTACAGTTTTCGAACTGTCAGATCTTTTGCCCTCACCCTTTTTTTAAGGAACCCTGCCATGTTGACCGTTGAACAAATCCTCGCCGCCCAAAAAGCCCAAGTCTCCACCCTGTTTGATCTGAGCAGCAAGGCGCTGGCCAGCGTCGAGCGCCTGAACGAGCTGAACCTGCAAGCCGCCCGCGCTTCGCTGTCGGAAAGCGCCAGCCACGCCCAAGCCGTGCTGGGTGCCAAAGACCTGCAAGACGTGGTCGCCCTGCAAAGCGCCGCCCTGCAACCCTTGGCCGAGAAAGCCGCTTCCTACAGCCGCCACCTGTACGAAATCGCCACCGGCATGGGCGCCGAGCTGAGCAAAGTCGCCGAAGCCCAAGCCTCGGACGCGCAAAAGCAGTTCGTCGCCGCCGTGGACAGCGCCGTGAAAAACGCGCCCCAGGGTTCGGAGTCGGCCGTGGCTGCCGTGAAAAGCGCCGTCTCGACCGCCAGCGCCGCCATGGAATTGGTGCAAAAAGGCGTCAAGCAAGCCACCGAGCTGGCCGAAGCCAACTTCAACGCCGTCACCAGCACCGCTGCTGCCAGCGCCAAACCGGCTGCCCGTTCCAGCAAATCGGCTGCCTGATCTATCGGTTGCCTGATCGGTACCGATCTGCTCCCCACCTAGGCCGGATGATTTCCGTGCTTTGGTGAGGTGGCCCCAAAGCCCCGAGTGCGTCACCGCCCTCGGGGCTTTGGCTTTGGGCGCGCGGCATGGCGCCAAAGGGACGCGCTGGCGCCACCGAATTGTCATGCTCGGGGAGCGCGCAACGGCATAATGACCCTATTGCCAACCGCCTTATCCAACCCTTCAGGAGAGCACACATGAGCGAAATCCACACCGTCGGCATCCTTGGCGCCGGCACCATGGGCCACGGCATCGCGCAGGTCTGCGCGCTCAACGGCGTCGCGGTCGTGATGGTTGACATCAACGCCGCTGCGGTGCAAAAAGGCTTGGCCGCCGTCACCAGCAACCTCGATCGCTTGCTGAAAAAAGAAAAAATCAGCGCCGCCGACAAAGACGCCGCGCTGGCGCGCATCCAGGTCGGCACCGACTACGCCGCGCTGCAAGGGGCGCAACTGGTGATCGAAGCCGCCACCGAAAACCTCGAGCTCAAGCTCAGCATCCTGCGCCAGCTCGACGCGCTGCTGCCGGCCGAAACCGTGGTCGCCACCAACACCAGCTCGATCAGCATCACCCAGCTGGCGGCCTTGAGCGGGCGGCCCGAGCGCTTCATCGGCATGCACTTTTTCAACCCGGTGCCGATGATGGCGCTGGTCGAGCTCATCCGTGGCCTGCAGACCAGCGACGCCACCCATGCCGCCGTGCATGCGCTCGCGCTCAAGCTCGGCAAAACGCCGATCACGGTCAAAAACGCGCCCGGTTTTGTCGTCAACCGGGTGCTGATCCCGATGATCAACGAGGCCTTTTTTGTGCTCGCCGAAGGGCTGGCCAGCGCCGAAGACATCGACTCGGGCATGAAACTGGGCTGCAACCACCCCATTGGGCCACTGGCGCTGGCCGACCTGATCGGGCTCGACGTCTGCTTGGCGGTGATGAACGTCTTTGTGTCCGAGTTCAACGACAGCAAATACCGCCCCTGCCCGCTGCTCAAAGAACTGGTGGCCGCCGGCCGCTTGGGCCGCAAGAGCGGGCGCGGCGTGTTTAGCTACTGAACCTCTGCGGCGGGCCGGTCTGGGGCCCGGTAGTCGCCCGAGCGCCCGCCGGCTTTGTGCAGCAGGCGCACGCCGGTGATCTCCATGCCCCGGTCCACCGCCTTGCACATGTCGTAGATCGTCAGCAGCGCCACTTGCACGGCGGTCAGGGCCTCCATCTCGACCCCGGTCGGGCCTACGGTCTCGGCGCGGGCGGTGCAGCGCACGGCCGGCCCTTCGGCCAAGAGCTCGAATTCGAGCCCAACGTGGCTCAGCGCCACTGGGTGGCACAGCGGGATGAGCTCGCTGGTTTTTTTCGCCGCCATGATGCCGGCCAGCCGCGCCACGCCCAACACATCGCCTTTTTTCGCGCTGCCGGCTTCGATCAGCCCCAAGGTGGCCGCTTCGAGCCGGATCAGGCCCTGGGCCACCGCCACGCGGTGGCTGGCCGGCTTGGCCCCCACATCGACCATGTGGGCCTGACCTTGGGTGTCGAAATGGGTTAAATGGGTTGATGGCTCGGACATGTTCTGGCGGCAAGAGGGGTGGTGGAGGGGCCTAGAGGGCTGGCGACGACGGATGGAACGCACTTTTGCGCCAAGCTGGCATCATACGGCCATGAGACCGAACCTGTTGCAACGCTGCCGCCCCTGGTTGCTGGCCTTGGGGCTGGCGGTGCTGGTGCTGCCCGCCACCGTGCCACCCGCTGCGGCGGCCACCCCCAATCTGCCTGCCTTGGGCGGCGCCAGCGCGCTGTCGTTGGCGCAAGAGCGGCGCTTGGGCGACGAAATCGCGCGATCGCTCTACCGCAGCCCCGACTTCATCGACGACCCGCTGCTGCACGACTACCTGCAAAGCATTTGGCAGCCGCTGATGCAAGCGGCCCAGCGCCGCGGCGAGGTCTCGCCCGAACTGGCCGAGCGCTTTGCCTGGGAGCTGCTGCTCAGCCGCGACCGCAGCGTCAACGCCTTTGCCCTGCCCGGTGGCTATTTGGGCCTGCATTTGGGGCTGCTGGCCATCAGCACCAGCGCCGACGAAATTGCCGCCGTGCTGGCGCACGAGCTGGCGCACGTGTCGCAGCGCCACATCGCGCGCCGCATCGAGCACGGCCAGCAGCAAACGCCGTGGGTGATCGGGGCCATGATACTGGGTGCGCTGGCCGCCAACGCCGCACGCAACGCCGATATCGCCAGCGCCGCCATGGCCGGCGGGCAGGCGGTGGCGCTGCAAGGGCAGCTCGCGTTTTCGCGCGACATGGAGCGCGAGGCCGACCGCGTGGGGCTGGACATCATGGCCGAAGCCGGTTTCGATGGCCGCGGTTTCGTCACCCTGTTCGACAAGCTCCAAGCCGCAGCGCGGCTCAACGACGGCGGCTCCTTTCCCTACCTGCGCACCCACCCCATGACCGCCGAACGCAGCGCCGACATCCAAGCGCGACTGCTCGAATTGGGGCCGGCGCGCCAAGGCCAAAGCCCAGTGGCGGCGCCGGTGCATGCGCTGATGGCCGCGCGGGCGCGGGTGCTGTCCGAAACCGGCAGCGATCGGCTGCATGCCTTGGCCGCCACCCTGCGCGCACCCAACGCTGGGCCGGCGGCCAGCCACTTGGCCCCAGCCTTGGAGAGCGGGGAGCTGGGCCGCCTCTACGCCGCCACCTTGGCAGCGGCGCGGCTGCGCGAACCGGCGCTGGCGTTGCAGGGCTTGCAGCGCTTGCAAGCGCTCGCCCCCACCGAACCCGCCACCCAAGAGAAGCTGCGCTGGTTGCAGCTGGAGCTGTTGCTGCTGCTGCCGCCGCAGGCGCTTGCGCCGGAACAACAGCAACAGCTCAGCACCCTGCTGCAAGCCGCGCTGCAGTCTGAGCGCCGCGCTGCGCTGCTGCTCGGGGCCCAAGCCAGCTTGCAGCACGGCACCGAACTGCAGCGGCTGGCGATCGCACGCCTGCAAGCGCGCACCAGCCTGCACCCCAACGACGCCTTGGCTTGGCAAACCCTGGCCGGGCTGCATCTGGCGCAGCAGCAGCCCGTGCGCGCCGCCCGCGCCGAAGCCGAGGCCCGGCTGGCCCTGCTCGACGCCCCCGGCGCTTTGGAGCGGTTGCGCGCCGCGCGCCGGTTGGGACAGGCACCGGGTGCCGCCGATCACATCGAGCAGTCGATCATCGATGCGCGGCTGCGCCACGTTGAAGAAGTGGCGCGCTTGCAGGCATTGCCCTGGCAATGATCACCCCGGCGCCGGTTGCGGTGCCATCGGTCGGTCCAACGGGAGGCCGGCCCCCGCGCCGAGCGCGGCCAGCTGCGCCTCCAACTCGCGCAGCTCCTGCGGCGTATTCAGGTTGCGAAAAGCCAGCGGGTTGTCGGTGGGGGCATCGAAGGGCGCCACGGCGCAACGCTGCGTGCGCGCCCACGCCTGCACCTTGCCGCCCCCTTGGGCGATGTAATCGAGCAGACTGGGGCGCAGACTGGCGCGCATCAGACAAAAAACCGGTTGCCAGCGCAGGGTTCCGCACTCATCGGGCGCAGCGGCGAGCGCCATGTCGGCCTGTTCCTGCAGCAGGGCGTGGTGCAAGCGCCGCAGCAGATCGAGCGGAAACAACGGCACATCGCAGGGCACCGTGAGCAGCAAAGGCGTGCGGCAGTGCTGCAAACCGGCGGCAAAACCCGCCAACGGGCCGGCAAAATGCCCCACCGGATCCGGCCACACCGGCAGCCCGAAGGCGGCGTAGTCGGCCCATTCGCGGTTGGCATTGATCGCCAGTTGCAGCGGCCCGGCTCCAGCATCGGCGCCATCGGTGACTTGCGCGCGCAAGCGCTGCAGCGCCCACTGCACCAGCGGCACCCCTTGCAAGCGCACCAGCCCCTTGTCCACCCCGCCCATGCGGCTGCCGCGCCCGCCAGCCAGCACCAAGGCCGTCACGGGCCAGTTTGCATCAGAGGCCAAGGTCATTGCGGCGCGTCAGCTTGGAGTCGGCGCAGCCAAGCGGCTAAAGTAAGCGTCCACGGCGGGCCGCTCGCGCACTGCCCGGGGCTGCACCACATGGCCGATGTTGACAAAGCACAGCGCCATTTCATCGTCGGCCAAGCCAAACAAATGCCGCAGCGGGGCCGATTGCAACGCTTGGCCGCTGGTGAGGCTCGAACCCAAGCCCAGCGCGCTGGCTTGCAGCAGCATGTTTTGCAAGGCCGCGCCGGCCGACAACAGGCGCTCGTGATCGGGGATTTGGGGAATCTCGGCCCCCGCAGCATTTAGGCGCAGCAGCGCCAGCAGCAGCCAAGGCGCGCGCTGCGCTTTGTCGGCGGCCTGCGCCAGTTGCTCGGCGCTGGCTTGGGGGTCGCGCTCCAGCAAGGCCGCCGCAAAAGCCGCCCCCAAGCGCGCGCGCTGCGCCAGCGGCACCTCAATCAGGCGCCACGGCAAAATGCGCCCATGGTCGGGCCCGGCCGCCGCCGCCGCCAAGATCAGCTGCTGCTGCGCCGCGTCGGGCCCCGGCGCGCACAGGCGCCGTGGCGAGGTGCTGTGTCGGCCCTGTATCAGGGCTTGGGCCCAGTGCCCATGGTCGCTGGCGGTGCGGTCTTGCATCGAAGCTGGTTTGGATTTTGTCGCCGTCGCTGGACCGCGCAGGGCACGCTAGGGTGCCCGTCAGAACTGGCTTGTACGCGCCACTTCGACGTCTTCCACGTACGAGATACCGGAGTAGTTGCCGAAATAGGTCGACACCACCCCATCGATGATCTTTTGCGCCACCTCGGGCCTGGCGGTGATGAATTCTATCTTGACGTTGCTAAAAATCTCACCATGCCCACTCAGGGCGTCGGAGCGCACACCGCGGTGCCCTTGTCCGTTGGCGTACACCGCCGTGTAACCGGTGGCTCCGGCTGCCATGGCCAGCGTCACCACCTTGTCGAGCAAAATCTTTTCGGTGACCACCACCACCTTCTTGGCCTTGTTCAGCATTTCTGTACCCAAAATCCTTATCATAGGTCAAAAACCCAGCGCCCGAGGATCAAGAACAAGGGGATGCAGATGGCGATCGCCACCGGCGTGCCGATGCCGGTCGATGAGCCGATGTACGACGACGGGTTGGCCGTGGGGATGCCGGCGCGCAGCGTGGGCGGGCCCGAGATGTCGGAACTCGACGCAGCGATGATCGCCAGCAAGATCACGCCCCCGGGGCTGAAACCCACCAGCACGTGCGCCACGTAACCCAAACCAAATGCAATCAAACCGTGCATGATCGGCATCACGAAGGCGTAGGCGATGTACCAATGCGCGACCTTGCGCAATTCGTTCAGGCGCTGATAGGCCTCGATGCCCATGGTGATCATCAACACCGTCAATAGGCCACGAAACAGCAGGTCGTAAAAGCCTTCAAATACCGCCTCGGGGCGCGTAAACAGCCCGATCGCCACACCCAGCAGCATGGCCGACAGCGCTGGGCCTTGCAGGCTTTCTTTGACGATGGGCCAAATCGCCACCCGCTTGGTGGAGCCGTCCTTTTTGCTCAAGTACATATTGGCCAATACGATGGCCAGCACCAGCGCCGGAATATCCATGAACGGATACAAAGCCGGCACCCAGGCTTCGAAATAAATGCCTTCGTCTTCGAGCATGAACATGGCCGCAGCCATGGTGGACGCACTGACGGCGCCAAATAGGCCTGCGGTGGCCAGGGCATCGTCTTTTTTTACGCCATTCATGCGCGCCAAGGTCAACCAACCCAATACCACGATCGTCATGCCGATTACGGCACTGAACAAGGCCGGCAACAGCATGGCGCCGATGTCGCCGCCGCGTATTTCCATGCCGCCCTGAATGCCGATGCGCATCAGCAGCATGAAAACGCAGAAGCGGTAGATGGCGTCTGGAATATCGAGCTTGCTGCCCAATGCCGCCGCCAACATACCCCCCAGCAAAAACGCCAGCGTGGGGGTTTGGAACTGGGTCAGGAAGGTGTGGAAAAATTCGAGCAAAACATCCATGGACAGCGCCTCACCTCAGGCCGTTGATCAAGCGGCTGCCCTTTGGTGCGCCGCGCGCGCGCCCACCACTGCACGGCTTGCAGTGGTGGGCGCGGATCTTGAGTGTAACCGTGGGCTCAGGCCGCCACATCGGTACGCGGAGCAGGCGCCGCACCCGGGCGCTTGAGGTGTTCCTGGCCGCTCTTGGGCACCAGGAAAAAGGCCAGCACCAGCGCCACGGTGGCGGTGGCGGCCGCGCTCAGGAAGGCCATGTCGTAGCTGCCGGTTTGGGTGCGCACCATGCCGCCCACCATCGGGCCAAAGAAGCCGCCGCCGCCAAAACCGATCAGATACACCAGGCCGTAGATGCGCGCGACGTAGGTGGAGCCAAAGAAGGCCGTGGTCAGGATCGGGTTCAGGGCCAGTATGCCGCCAAAGGCAAAGCCGGTGAGCCCAGCAGCCACGAACATCACGGTCGGCGTGGCGGCGATGCTCAGGGTCAGCATGGCGGCGATCATGAGGCAGATCACGATCATGTAGGCGTTGCGGATGCCGATGATGTCGGAGATGGCGCCCCAAGTCGGGCGCCCCGCGCCATTGAAGATGGCCATGGTCATCACCACCAAGCCGGCGGCGGCGGCGGCCATGCCGATGCCGGTCGGCTGGGCGTCGCGGGCAAAGGCCGCCAGTTGCGAAACCGCCATCAGGCCGCCAAAAATACTCAGGAAGAACATGGCGCCGGTGAGCCACATCTGCGGCGTGCGTGCGGCCTCGGCGAAGGTCAGGTCGTTGGGGTTGATGGCGACCTCGTTTTTGCCACGGGCGGTAGCGGCGGTGGCATCGTCCATGGGCTCCCAGCCGCGGCCGGGCACGAAATGCCAGTCGGCGGGTGGAAAGCGCAGTACCGTGCCGATGATGAATAGACCGATTGCAAACACGGCCCCAGTCCACATATAGGTTTCACGCCAGCCGATGGCGGCGATGCTGGCGGTCCAGACCGGCCCCGCCACCGCCGCCCCCAAGCCAAAACCCAGCACCGCAAAGCCGATCGCCGTGCCCTTTTTGTCCGGGAACCAGCGCGAGCTCACCGCCACCGTGGCCGCGGTGTAGGTCAGGCCCAAACCGATGCCGCCGATCACGCCGAAGGTCAGCACCAACTCAACCACGGTGTCGATTTGCGCCGAAAGAATCTGCGACGTGGCCAAAAAGGCCGCGCCCACAAAGAACACGATTTTTGGGCCGTATTTGTCCACGAAATAACCGCCGACGAACATCAGAATGCCAAACACGAACATGGCGGTGGAAAAGGCGGCAACGGTTTCGGTGCGGGTCCAGCCGAATTCGGCTTCGAGCGGGCGCACAAACACGCTAAAGGCATAGGCGGCGCCACCGATCAAGGTGGTGAGCGCGCCCAATAGGGGAAAGATCCAGCGGTTTTTAACCAGATCGATACCCAGCCAGGTGGGGGCCGGGGAGGCGTTGGATTTCATTGTGTCTCCTCAAGTGGATGGCGCTGTTCAGGTTAGGCATGGACAAGTGAGCTGATGCCCCTCAGTTCGCCTACCACATCTGATTGAAAAAAACCTTGTGATTCAGGGGCTTGCTGGTATTCATCAAGCACCCATCAACACTTAACCCGAACAGCGCCAAGTGGATGGATCAGCAAGACCAGAGCTTAATTTCAAAATTTTACGCGATCTTTCAGATCATTTGCAGCCGCACTGCAAGACCATCCTGCAGACGCTTGCGCAGCCCCATAAAAAACACACAACACGGCAGGTTTTTTTTATTGGATAATTCGCAAACACAAGCTTTGGTCTTGGATGCGTTAATTAGGGTTTCCCCCATGAACCATTCTAGTGCAACCACTCAACCGGTCTGGTGCTGGCGCGACGGCACGCGCCGGGCCGCGCTGGACGAGCTGGCAGAAGAAATCCCGGTGGCCATCGAATACAACGCCACGCCCTTCGCGGTGATGATGGCCAGCCCGGCCGACCTGGCCGATCTGGCGCTGGGCTTCACCCTCAGCGAAGGCATTGCGCGCCAGGATCAATACGAATCGGTGCAGACCTGGGTGGGCGGCGGCAGCGCGCGCTTGGCGATCGAAATCGCCACCCCGGCGCTGGAGCCATTGCTGGCGCTGCGCCAGCGCAACCTGGTCGGGCGCAGCGGCTGCGGCCTGTGCGGCACCGAAAGCCTACCCGGCGTGCTGCGGCCGCTGCCCGATCTGCGCGGTCGCGGCCCGCGCTTGGGCACCCAAGCCATCGAGCGTGCGCTGACCGAGCTGGAGCCGCTGCAGGCGCTGCGCAACCGCACCGGGGCCACGCACGCCGCCGCCTGGTGCAGCCCAGACGGTGGCATAAGCTGCGTGCGCGAAGACGTGGGGCGCCACAACGCGCTAGACAAACTCATCGGTGCCTTGGCCGCGCGCGGCACCGACCCGGCCAGCGGCTTTGCCCTGGTGAGCAGCCGCGCCAGTTTCGAGATGGTGCAAAAGGCCGCCACCTTTGGCATCACGGTGCTGGTGGCGGTGTCGGCACCCACCAAGCTCGGCGTCAGCTTGGCCAACCAGTGCGGCCAGACCCTGATCGGCTTTGCCCGTGGCCGCTCGTTCACCGCCTACAGCGCGGCCGGGCGCATCGCCGCGCTCGAACCCATTTACACCTCCCTCACCGCCCCCATCGACAACTAGCCCAAGGAGACGCATGAGCACCCTACCAAGCCCCGCGGCCGCGCCAGCCGCACCCACCCCCGACCAGGCAGCGCCCGACAAGCTGACTCCGCTGCTCGAGCGCTGGCGCAAGGTGCCCGGCGGCCTGCTGCCGCTGCTGCACGAGGTGCAAGCCGCCTTCGGTTACGTGCCCTCCAGCACCGTGCCGCGCATCGCGCGTGCCTTGGGGCTCTCGCGCGCCGAGGTGCACGGCGTCATCAGCTTCTATCACGATTTTCGCAGCCAACCGCCGGCGCAGCACCGGTTGCGCGTCTGCCAAGCCGAATCGTGCCAGGCCATGGGCAGCCAAGCGCTCACCACCGCGCTCGAGCAGCGCCTGGGCTGCAAGCTCGACCAGCCCCGCGCCGATGGCACCTGGGCGCTCGAATCGGTCTATTGCCTCGGGCTGTGCGCGGCCTCGCCGGCGCTGATGCTCGATGGCCAACTGCACGCCCGGGTCGGGCTGGAGCAAGCCCAGGCCCTGATCCAGCACACCGAGGAGCAGCGCGCATGAGCCCCACTGTCTATGTACCCAACGATTCGGTGGCGCTGGCGCTGGGTGCCGACGCGCTCGCCGCCGCCTTGCAGCTGCACGCTCTGCGTCGCGGCAGCCCGTTGCGGCTGGTGCGCAACAGCAGCCGCGGCCTATACAGCCACGAGCCGCTGCTCGAAGTCGATACGCCCGCTGGGCGCGTGGGCTACGCCCGCGTCAGCGCCGAGCAGGTGCCGGCGCTGTTCGACGCCGACTTTCTGCATGGCGGCGCGCACCCGAGCTGCATCGGGCTGGTCGAGCGCCTCGACTGGTTGCAGCGCCAAGAGCGCCTGACCTTTGCCCGCGCCGGCCTGACCGACCCGCTGTGCCTAGACGACTACGCGCGCCACGGCGGCTGGGCCGGGCTGCTGCGCGCGCTCGAGCTGGGCCCAGCTGCCACGGTGGAAGAAATCGCGCAATCGGGCTTGCGCGGGCGCGGCGGCGCGGCTTTTCCAGCCGGCATCAAGTGGCGCACCGTGGCGGCACAAACGGCAGCGCCCAAATACGTGGTCTGCAACGCCGACGAGGGCGACTCGGGCACCTACGCCGACCGCATGGCGATCGAGGGCGACCCCTACCAGCTGATCGAGGGCATGGCCATCGCCGCTTATGCCGTCGGCGCCAGCTCGGGCTACGTCTATCTGCGCTCGGAATACCCGCACGCCATCGCCACCTTCAAGCAGGCACTGGAGCGCGCACGCGCCGCCGGCTGGCTGGGCGCGCGCGTGGCCGGCAGCAGCTTTGCCTTTGACATCGAGCTGCGCGTGGGCGCCGGCGCCTACATCTGCGGCGAAGAGAGCTCCTTGCTCGAAAGCCTGGAGGGCAAACGCGGCCTCGTGCGCGCGCGCCCGCCGCTACCCGCTGTGCGCGGCCTGTTTGGCCAGCCCACGCTGGTGCACAACGTCATCAGCTTGGCCACCGTGCCGGTGATCGTGGCGCGCGGCGCCGCCTTTTACGCCAACTACGGCGCCGGGCGCTCGCGCGGCACGCTGCCCATCCAACTCGCTGGCAACCTGCGCACCCCGGGCCTGGTCGAGAAGGCCTTTGGCGTCAGCCTGCGCGAGCTGATCGAGGACTTTGGCGGCGGCACCGCCAGTGGCCGGCCAGTCAAGGCGGTGCAGATCGGCGGCCCGCTCGGTGCCTATCTGAGCGCGGCCGAGCTCGACCTGCCGCTCGACTACGAAACGCTGGCGCAGCATCAGGCCATGGTCGGCCACGGCGGCATCGTGGTCTTTGACGACCGCGCCGACATGGCCGCACTGGCGCGCTATGCCATGCACTTCACTGCCATCGAGAGCTGCGGCAAGTGCACGCCGTGCCGCATCGGCGCCGTGCGCGGGCGCGAGCTGATCGAGCGCATGCAGCACGCGCCCGCACAGGCCGCCGAACGGGCGGCCGAACTCGAAGCGCTGTGCGACCTCATGGAACACGCCTCGTTGTGCGCGCTCGGCGGCATGACCCCCTACCCGGTGCGCTCGGCGATCCGGTTGTTCCCGGCCGACTTCGGCCTGCCCCGCCCCAACCCAGCCAAGGAGAGCGCCCATGTGGAGTGAACTGCGCCGGCTCAAAGCCGATACCGACTACGGCACACCACCGCGCGACGGCGCCCCGGTGGCCCTAGAGATCGATGGCGTGGCGGTCACGGTGCCTGCGGGCAGCTCGGTGCTGCTGGCGGCCACCGAGGCCGGCTCGCAGGTGCCCAAGCTGTGCGCCTGCGACACGCTCGAGCCCTTTGGCAGCTGCCGCGTCTGCTTGGTGGAGATCGAGGGCAAGCGCGGCTACCCGGCCAGCTGCACCACCCCGGTGGAAGCGGGCATGGTGGTGCGCACCGCCACGCCGCGGCTGCAGGCGCTGCGCCGCGGTGTGCTGGAGCTGTACCTGTCCGACTTTCCGGCCGACGAAATCGCGGGCGGCTGGAGCGAATTCCACCAAACCCTAGAGCAAGTGGGTGTGCGCAGCCACCCCTACGGCCACAACGGGGCCAGCCACGCCGGGGCGCCAGTCGATCAGTCCAACCCCTACTTTTTGTTCGACCCGGCCAAGTGCATTGTCTGCAGCCGCTGCGTGCGCGCTTGCGAAGAAATCCAGGGCACCTTTGCCCTGGCCCTGCAAGGGCGCGGCTTCGATACCCAAGTCGTGGCCGGGCAGAACCAGCCCTTCTTCGAGTCCGACTGCGTCAGCTGCGGCGCCTGCGTGCAGAGCTGCCCGAGCCAAGCCCTAGTTGAAAAAAGCCTTTTTGATGGAGCCAACGATCATGCCACTGCCACTGCAACCTGAACGCAGCGTCGTCACCGTCTGCGCCTACTGCGGCGTGGGCTGCGCCCTCGAGGCGCAAACCCGAGCCGGCCGCATCGTGCGCATGCTGCCTTGGAAAGAGGGCAAATCGAACCACGGCCACAGCTGCGTCAAAGGCCGCTTTGCCTACAACTACTACAACGACCCGGACCGGGTGCGCACGCCGCTCATCCGCGATTCGATCGACGAACCTTGGCGCGAAGCCTCGTGGGACGAGGCCATCGCCTTTGCCGCCGCCGGCCTGCGCGGGGTGCAGCAGCGCCACGGTGTGCGCTCGATCGGCGCGGTCTCGAGCTCGCGCTGCACCAACGAAGAAATCTACCTGACGCAAAAACTGGCGCGGGCCGTGTTTGGCAACAACAACATCGACAACTGCGCGCGCATCTGCCACTCCCCGACCCAGTTTGGCCTCTCGGCCACCATCGGCGCGGGCGCGGCCAGCCAGCATTTCGACTCGATCTTGCAAGCCGACGTGATTTTGGTGGTGGGAGCCAACCCCACCGAGGGGCACCCGGTGTTTGGCTCGCTGCTCAAGCGCCGCGTGCGCCAAGGCGCCACGCTGCTGGTGATCGACCCGCGGCGCACCGAAACCGTGTCGTCGCCGCACTGCCAGGCCACGGTGCATCTGGCGCTGCGCCCGGGCACCAATGTGCTGGTGCTCAACAGCGTGGCGCACGTGATCGTGACCGAAGGCCTGTACCGCGAAGCCTTTGTGCGCGAGCGCTGCGAGTGGCCCGAGTTCGAGCGCTGGCAGGCGCTGGTATCCGACCCGCGCTACGCCCCCGAAGTCGCCGGCCCCGAGGCCGGGCTCGACCCCGAGGCCATCCGCACGCTGGCGCGGCGCTATGCCGCCGGCCCCAACTCGGCCATCTACTACGGCCTGGGCGTGACCGAGCATTCGCAAGGCTCGACCGGCGTCATGTGCTTGGGCAACCTGGCGCTGGCCTGCGGCATGCTGGGCCGCGAAGGCGTGGGCGTCAACCCCTTGCGCGGGCAGGGCAACGTGCAGGGCGGCAGCTGCTTGGGCAGCTGGCCACACGTCTATTCGGGCTATCGCTTCGTCTCCGACCCCGAGGTGCGCGCCAGCTTCGAAGCCGGTTGGGGCGTGGCCCTAGACCCCGAGCCGGGTCTGCGCCTGCCCAATATGTTTGACGCCGCCGTGGGCGGCGACTTTCGCGGCATATTCATCATGGGCGAAGACCCGGTGCAGAGCGACCCGAACCAGAACCACGTCATCGCCGCCATGCGCAACATGGAGTTTGTGGTGCTGCAAGACCTGTACCGCAACGAAACCTCAAAGTACGCGCACGTGCTGCTGCCGGGCAGCTCCGCGCTCGAAAAAGACGGCACCTTCACCAACGCCGAGCGCCGCGTCAGTCGGGTGCGCCAGGTGGTGCCGCCGCTGGCCGGCCTGCAAGACTGGGAGGTCGTGGTGCGGCTGATGAACGCCATGGGCTACGCCACCCAGTACCGCGACGCCGGCGAGGTGCTGCTGGAGCTGGCAAGCCTCACCCCCGCCTACAGCGGCCTGTCGTTCGAGCTGCTCGAGCGCGTCGGCTCGGCGCAGTGGCCGGTCGATGCCAAGGCGCCCGAGGGCACCGAGGTGCTGCACCTCGAGCGCTTCCCGCGCGCCAACGGCTTGGGCACCTTCATGCTCACCGGCTACGTGCCCACCACCGAGCGCAGCAGCGAGCGCTACCCGCTGCTGCTCACCACCGGCCGCATCCTCACGCAATACAACGCCGGCACCCAGACCCGGCGCAGCGCCAACAGCCAATGGCACCCCGAAGACGTGCTCGAAATCAGCGCCGCCGACGCCATCGCGCGCGGCATCCGCGACGGCGAGCAGGTGCAAGTGAGCAGCCGCTTTGGCAGCACGCAGCTCAAGGCGGTGTATTCGCAGCGCGTCAACCCGGGCGTGGTCTATACCACCTTCCACCACGCCGAGTCGCGCGTCAACGCGCTCACCTCAGACCGCTCCGACTGGGCCACCAACTGCCCCGAGTACAAGGTCACGGCGGTCGAGGTGCTGCGCGTCGCCGCGCCGGCGGGCGTGAGCGCTGCCAGCACCCAAGCCAGCGAGGTGCTGGCATGAGCAGCCCCGCGCACCTCCACGCCCCACCCAGCGCCGAGCCGGCCGTGATGGAGCTCGAGCGCCTGCTGACCATGGCCGGGCAGATCGGCGATTTCTTTGCCCCCTACCCGCCCGAGCGCGCCGCCGAGGGCGTGCGCAACCACCTGCGTAGCTACTGGGAGCCGCGCATGCGCGCGGCGCTGCTGGCGCACATCGAAGCCGGCGCCCACGGCCTAGCGCCCCAAGTGGTGGCCGGCGCGCGCCTGCTGCAAGACGAGGCTGCGGCAAAAAAAAGCTACTACGGGCCGCCCAAGGCTTGAGGCTGGTGCGGGGGGCGGGCGTGAGCCATGCTGCCCCTCAGCCCGGCCGACCATCGATGCGCGGCAAGCCGTACCAGCGCAGCATGCGCAGCGCCCACGGCAGCAGCGCCAGCGTCCAGAGCAGCGCGGCGGCCAGCGTCAGGCCCAGCAGGTAGCGCAGATCGACCAAGTCCGAGACCACCCGCAGCACCGTGGCCAGCTGCAGCAGCCAAAACAGGCTCCACACCAGCCGGTCGGCCACCAACAAACGCCCGCTGTGCCCGCACGAGACCCGGGTCACCATCGCCAGCAACAGCGAACCCATGAAACCCATGGTGATGGCGTGCATGGCCCCCAGCGTCCAGGGCGCATCGCCCGAGAGCAGCATCCAGAAGTGGCCGATCGAATCGATCAGAAACGCCAGCCCGAGCCACAAAAAACCGATGTGCAGCATCGCCAGCAGCCGAATGCGCAGGCTCTGCACCAACCCCCAGACAAAGGCCAGCCCCAGCAGCACCATGCCCGAGACCAACAACCAGAAGCTGCCCAACGCCGCCCACAGGCGCAGCTCCCATTCCAGCCACTCGACCCAGACCATGAGCAGGCGCAGCGCGATCGCCAGCAGCAAAAACAGCAGCACCCAGAGCGGGCTCCAGATGCTGATCATGGGCAGTGCGCTGGAAGTGAAGAACGGGATCATGCGGTGCGCCACCGTCACATAGACCACCACCACAAAGCCCCACAAGCCACTGGTCAGCCACGCCCGCGCCAGCGAGGGCTGGTCCCAAGCCAGCGCCAGCAACATACCGGCCAGGCACAGCAGCCCTAGGCCCCAGGCGCCAGCGATCAGGCGCGCGTGCACCTGATCGGCCACCCGGCTTTGGCGCAGCATGGCGAGCAAGCGCCACAGACCGGCGCACAGCCCCAGCCACGCTAGGGCACCCCCAACCAAGGCAACCGTGCCGCCCAATTGCGCTCCCAGCAGCCACAGGCACCACCCCAACCCCTGCAGCCACAGCCCGGGCGCGATCTGGCGCGCCGTCGGCCCCTCGATGCCGAGCCAGCGCGGCCCGGCGGTGTACAAAAACCCCAGAAAAAACAGCGGCACGAAGCCATAGGTCATGACCGCGCCATGAACCAGACTCGGGTACCAGACCAGCGGCCACACCAGCGCCTCGGGCAGCCAGGCGCTGCGCACCAGCTGCACGTTGAGCCACCACAGGCTCGACAAAATCAGCAGCACGCACGCCAGCGCAAAGGCCAGCCGGTGCGGCGCCCAGTACAGGGCGCGCCAACTCCAGCGCGCTGGCGCAGCAGCAGGTGGGGGCGGCGCGTTCATGGCAAATAATCGATGCACATCACGCGCCATCATGGCACCCAGACCGACACGGCGCCATCCTTCTGCGGCCGGGCCTGTGCCGTGCAAGAGGAGGATGCTGCGGGTTGCGCCCTAGTTCTTTGGAACTAGAACCCAGGGCGGCCCCAGCGGCGACAATAGCCCCCGAGTACGCCCCTATGATGCCCAAACGCCGACTTTCGACCCAGTTTTTGGTGCTGGGCTTGGCGCTGCTGGGTTTGGCGCTGGGCTCCATCGCCTCCACCATGTGGGTCACGCGCAAGCTCGACGGCGGCGCCGCCGCCGTGAACGAAGCCGGGCGCTTGCGCATGCAAGCCTGGCGCCTGCTGAGCGCCGAACTGGCGCAGCACGACCTGCAGGCGCGCGCCGTGCTGGTGCAGGAGTTCGAGCACAGCTTGGATTTGCTGCGCCGGGGCGACCCGCAACGCCCCCTGCTCGTGCCTTGGAACGCCGCCACCCGGGCCAAGTTTGAAGCCTTGCAGACCTCTTGGCTGCAGCTGCGTCCGGTGCTATCGGGCGCATACGGCCCAGCGCTCGGCCATGGGCAATTGGTCACCGAGGTCGATGCCTTCGTCGATGAGGTGGACCTGTTGGTGCTGGCGATCGAACGCGTATTGGTGCGCTTTGGCGCCCTCTTGACCCTGTTTCAGTTCGTGATGATGGCGCTGGCGGTCGCTGGGGCGATCTTGGCGCTCTACATGGGTCATTTGTACGTCGCCTTCCCCGTGCGCCGCCTGATCGAGGCCCAGAACCGGGTGCAAGCGGGCGAGTTCGGCGCGCGCATTCCGCCCGAGGCGCACGACGAGTTCAACCAGCTCGCCGCCGGCTTCAACCACATGACCCAGACCTTGGGCGAGCTCTACCAAGGGCTGGAGCGCCGGGTCGAAAACAAGACGCGCGACCTGCGCGCCGAGCGCGAGCGCCTGCGCGTGTTGTACGAAGTCAGCAGCTTTCTGATCGACGCCCGCTCGATGGACGAAATCACGCGCGGATTTGCCCAGCGCGTGCGCGCCTTCAGCCAGGCCGATGGCCTGGCCCTGCGCTGGACCGACCCGGCCAACCAGCGCTACCTGATGCTGGGCAGCGAGGCCCTGCCGACCGAACTGGTCGAGGGCGAACACTGCATCGAGGCCGGCGCCTGCGCCTGCGGCCAGTTGCCCGAGCAGGCGCGCACACGCGTGATACCCATCGTCAGCGCCACCAACGCGCGCTTGGGCAACTGCGCCAAGGCCGGCTTTGTCAGCCTGATCACGGTACCGATTCGGGTCCAGGAGCGTTTGCTGGGCGAGATCGACCTGTTCTTTCGCCACCCGGCCACCCTGACCGAGGCCGACCGCGCGCTCTACGAAGCCTTAGCCAGCCAACTGGCCGCCGCCCTCGAACACCTGCGCAACACCGCCCTGCTGCGCGAAGCTGCGGTGAGCGAGGAGCGCACCCTGCTGGCGCGCGAACTGCACGACTCGATCGCCCAGTCGCTGGCTTTCCTCAAGATCCAGGTCACGTTGCTGCGCCAGGCCTTGCAGCGCGCCGACACGCAGCTGGTGCAGCAGGCACTGGAGGAAATCGACGCCGGCGTGCGCGAGAGCACCAGCGACGTGCGCGAACTGCTGGTGCACTTTCGCACCCGCACCAACAGCGACGACATGGCGCAGGCCCTGCGCGCCACCCTGAGCAAGTTCGAGCACCAAAGCGGCATCAAAACCGAGCTCGAGCTGCAGGGCCAGGCGATCGAGCTGCCCTCCGACGTGCAGCTGCAGGTGCTGCATGTGCTGCAGGAAGCCTTGTCGAACGTGCGCAAGCACGCCCACGCCAACCGGGTCTGGCTCAGCGTCGAACGCGGCCCAGTGTGGCGCTTCAAGGTGCGCGACGACGGCTGCGGCTTCGAGCCCAAGCCACCCGCTGCCGACGACACCCACGTCGGTTTGCATATCATGCGCGAACGCGCCGAGCGCATCGGCGCCCGGGTGCAGATCGCATCGCGCCCGGCGCACGGCACCGAAGTCTGCCTCGAACTCCCAACCGCCACTCAAAGCAACGCCGCATGAACCCAGCCCCCACCCCGCCCATCCGCCTGCTGGTGGTCGATGACCACAACCTGTTTAGACGCGGCCTGATCGCGCTGCTGGCGCAGGATGCGCGCTTTGAAGTCGTGGGCGAGGCCGCCGACGCCTCGCAAGCCCTGCAGGTGCTGGGCCAGCAGCGCCCCGATCTGGTCTTGCTCGACAACCACATGCCGGGTGTGCTCGGGGTGCAGGCCATTGCCGACCTCAAGCGCGCCCAGCCGGGCGTGCGCGTGCTCATGCTGACGGTGAGCGAAAACGTCGAAGACCTGGCCGCCGGGCTGCGCGCCGGTGCCGACGGCTACTTGGTCAAGACCATCAACACCGACGCCCTGTGCAACTCGATCCAGCGCGTCTGGGACGGCGACTCGGTCATCAGCCCCGAGATGATGGGCAAACTGGTCGGGCTTTTGCGCCACACCCCCGACACCCCAACCGATCCACCAGCCAGCCCGGCCGCAGCCGCCGCGCCGGCTGTAGCGCGCAGCCAGGCGCTGCACGCGCTCAACCCCAAAGACCCGATCCACACCCTGTCGCCGCGCGAAAGCGAAATCCTAAAACTCATCGCCAAGGGCGACAGCAACAAACACATCGCGCGCGCGCTGGGTATCGCCGAGACCACGGTCAAAATCCACGTCCAGCACATTTTGCGCAAGCTCAACCTGAGCAACCGCGTCCACGCCGCCGTCTATGCCAGCGAGCGCGGGCTGAGCTAGCGCTGCGCCCTGCTCCTGCACCCGATCTACTCCCAACGGCCAGGGTAGGCATGCCCCGGGGTCGGCCATGCGGCAGGGGCGCCCGACATCATTGAGCAGGATGGGCAAAGCGGGCGGCAGCGGACACAGTGCGGGTTGCGGGCCCACTCAACGCTGCATCCTAGGCAAGCAGCCACCCGTGCCCGCTCCCCAGCCCAACGGAGCCCAAACCATGCCCACCCACCCACCCCGCACGAGGGCCACCCCATGAACCCGCGCCCAGTTCACGTTCAGGCGCAGACGCACAGCGGCACCGGCCTCAGGCGCAAGCAATTGTCGGTGGCGATCATGAGCACGCTCGCCTTTACGGTCTGCTTCATGGTCTGGATGATGTTTGGCGTCATCGGTGTGCCGATCAAGCAAGAGCTGCAACTGAGCGCGACCGAGTTCGGCCTGCTCACCGCCACCCCGGTGCTCACCGGCGCGCTGATCCGGATTCCGCTCGGCATGTGGACCGACAAGTTCGGCGGGCGCATCGTCTTTTTCCTGCTCATGCTCTCGACCGTGGTGCCGATCTGGCTCATCAGCCACGCCACCGAGTTTTGGCAATTCTTGGTGCTCGGGCTGTTCGTCGGCCTGGCCGGTGGTTCGTTCTCGGTCGGCACGCCCTACGTGGCGCGCTGGTTCGAGCCGCGCAACCAGGGCTTTGCCATGGGCGTGTTTGGCGCCGGCAACATGGGCGCGGGGCTGGGCAAACTGGTGGCACCCAGCCTGCTGGTGGCTTTTGGCTGGATTTTCGTGCCGCAGGTCTATGCGCTGTCGATGCTGGCCATGGCCTTGCTGTTTTGGTTCCTGACCTACAGCGACCCGCAGCACAAAGTCGATGCGCGCATTACCTGGCGCGAGCAACTGCAGACGCTCAAAGACCCCACGGTCTGGAAATACTGCCAGTACTACTCGGTGGTGCTCGGTGGTTACGTCGCGCTTTCGCTGTGGATGGTGCAGTACTACGTGGGCGAGTTCGGCCTCGATATCCGCATCGCCGCCTTGCTGGCCTCGGTGTTTTCGCTCTCCGGCGGCGTGCTGCGCGGCGTCGGTGGCTGGCTGTCGGACCGCTACGGCGCCCACCGCACCACCTGGTGGGTGATGTGGGTGAGCTGGGTCTGTTTGTTCCTGCTCTCGTACCCGGCCACCACCTACACCATCCAAACTGCAGGCGGCCCCGTCACCTTCACGCTCGCGCACAACGTCTGGAGCTTCACGGTGCTGATGTTCGTGCTCGGCATTGCCTGGGCTTTTGGCAAGGCATCGGTGTGCAAATACATCGCCGACGATTACCCGAGCAACATCGGCGTCATCATGGGCATCGTCGGCTGCATCGGCGCGCTCGGCGGCTTCGTGCTGCCGATCATGTTCGGCATGCTGCAAGACCTGACCGGCGTGCGCTCGACCGCCTTCATGCTGCTGTTTGGCGTGGTCTGGGTGTCGCTGATCTGGATGTACTGGACCGAAGTGCGCAACTCGGATTACCTCAAGCGCCCCAAAGCCCACACCCCCGCGCCCGCCACCGCACCCTAGTTCTTCGGCACAACACCCCAGGCGCCCTTCGGGAGGATGGGCAAAACCCTGCCAAAGCGGCAGAGTTGATGCCCAACCCCGGCCGCTTTATGGCCGTGGCTTAACCCGAGGGGAATCTTATGGAAGTGATGTTGGCCTACGACCACTCACGCAATGCCCGCATTGCGCTTGAGGCCGTGAAAAAAATGTTTCTCATGGCGCGCGAACTGCCCCGCGTCACCTTGGTCACCGTGATCGAGGAGCCCGGCAGCAACGCCAACTCGGGTGACGAGCTGTTCAGCGCCCAGTACCAAGAGCAAAAAGCCGGCACCGAAGCGGCCGCCGCCGAACTGGCCTTGGCCGGCTTTGCGACCCGGGTGCTGGTGGCCGAGGGCGACGCGCGCAAGATGCTGCTGCAAGCCACCGAGCAGCACCGGCCCGACGTGCTGGTGATCGCGCGCCACTCGTACAAGCCCGATGGCAACTTCATCGCCCGGCGCATCGACGCGCTCTTCGACGAGCTCGACCACATGACCTTTGGCACCGTCAGCGCCTTCTTGGCGCGCCGCGCCCAGTGCTCCTTGCTCATCATCCCGACCCAAGAAGGCTAAGGGCCAACAACCCGCCAGCCCATACCCATCATGCAAGTCGCCGACTTATTTCGCTACAAAAACCCGGAAATCAAAGCCCTCCACCTGACGTGGATCGCTTTTTTCATGACCTTCTACGTCTGGTTCAACATGGCGCCGCTGGCGGCCATGATGCTCCAGTCCGAAGACTGGCTGACGCGCGAGGACATCCAGATCTTTGCCATCGCCAACGTCGCGCTGACCATTTTGGCGCGCGTCTTCGTCGGCATGGCGCTGGACCGCTGGGGTCCGCGGCGCGTGTTCTCCGCCCTGCTGGTGGTCATGGCCATCCCGACCTTCGTCTTTGCCTTTGGCGACAGCCGCGAGGTGTTGTTCGTCTCGCGCTTGGTCATGTCTTGTGTCGGGGCCTCGTTCGTGATCGGCATCCACATGACGGCGCTGTGGTTCAAACCGCGCGACATCGGTTTTGCCGAAGGCTTCTACGCCGGCTGGGGCAACTTCGGCTCGGCCGGGGCGGCGCTCACCATCCCCTCGATCGCCATGTACGTGTTTGGCGGCGACGACGGCTGGCGCTACGCCATCGCCATGTCGGGCACGGTGATGGCGCTGTATGGCGTGTACTACTGGTTCGCCATCACCGACGGCCCCAAGCCCGGCACCCAGCGCAAGCCGCGCAAGGCCTCGGCGCTCGAGGTCTCGTCCTACGGCGACATGGTGTTGCACATCCTGTTCACCATCTTCCTCACCGGCGTGCTGGCGATCGTGGTCTATCGCATCCATCTGTCGGGCTTCATCAGCGACAACTTGTCCTACGCGCTCTATCTGGGCATCGCGCTCATCATCATCTACCAGGTGGTGCAGATTTTGCGCGTCAATCTGCCCATCCTCAAGCGCGGCGTGCCCGAGGACGACCGCTACCCCTACAAGTCGGTGGCGGCGCTGCACGTGACCTACTTCGCCAACTTCGGCGCCGAAATCGCCGTGGTCTCGATCCTGCCGATGTTCTTCCTCATGACCTGGGGTTTGTCGCCGGTGCAGGCGGGTCTGGTGGCCTCGACCTTCGCCTTCGTCAACCTGGTGGCGCGCCCGCTGGGCGGCTTGGTCTCGGACCGCTTTGGCAACCGGCGCTTCGTCATGTCCGCCTACATGTTCGGCATCGGCGTCGGTGCGGTGCTGATGGGCCTGCTCGACAGCACCTGGCCGCTGGTGATCGCCATTTGCTTCACGATCCTGTTCTCGGTCTTCGTTCAGGGTGCAGAAGGGGCGACCTTCGGCATCATTCCCTCGATCAAGCGGCGCGTGACCGGACAGATCTCGGGCATGTGCGGCGCCTACGGCAACGCCGGCGCGGTGTTCTACCTGTTCATCTTCATGTACGTCACGCCGCAGCAGTTCTTCTTCATCATCGCTGCGGGCGCCTTCATCAGTTGGCTGATCTGTGTCATCTGGCTGCAAGAGCCCAAGGGCGGCTTCGATGAGCACTACGTGCTGTCGTCGGTGGATCACGCCATCGCCGAGGAAAACCGCCTCAAGGAAGAAGCGCGCAGCCGCCTGGGCCAGTTCCTGACCGGCAACCAAGGCGTGGAGCTGAGCCAGAAGAACGACGGCTTCCAGCTCACGGCCAAGTTCCGCGACCTCGACGACCTGCGCGCCCTGGTGCAAAGGCTTGAACCCGTCGCGAGCACCCCGCGCAAAACGTAGCGCAGCGCCGGCTACGCCGCAGCGCGCTCAAGGCCGTGCCCGTCACGGCCTATCAGTACTTCCTTCGATCTATGGCCGCAGCTGCGGCCATCGGTCTTTCAGATGCGGCAGGCCCGACATAGGAAGGATAGGCAAGCGCGGCCGTGCAAGGCAAAGTCAGGGCCATTGCAACAGGCATATGCACGCCTGGGCAATACAACCTCGAAAGGCTACCCATCATGTCCCACCAGACACCCTCCCCGAGGAGAGCGCTACCATGAATCCCGCCTCCAAACCTACCGCACGCGCCGGCTTCTTCGACGTCGCCGAATGGCGGCCCGAAGACGACAAGTTCTGGCAGTCCAACAAGTGGCTCGCCATCCGCACCCTGATCATCGCCTTCCTGGCGCTGCACCTGGCCTTTGCGGTCTGGTTCACCTGGAGCGCGCTGGTGGTGCGCCTGCCCGGTCTGGGCTTTCAGCTCACGGTGGAGCAGCGCTTCTGGCTGCCGGCCATGGCCTTGCTCATGGGCGCGGTGGCGCGCTTTCCGCACACCTTCCTGGTGCTCAAGATCGGCGGCATGTGGACCACCTTGATCTTCACGCTGGCGCTGCTGATTCCGATCTTCGGCATCGCGCACGTGGTGCAGGACCCGACCACGCCCTTTACCACCCTGCTGTTCTGGGCCGGTGTGGCGGGTCTGTGCGCGGGCGGGCAGATCTCGTCCACCGCCGCCAACATCAGCCTGTGGTTCCCGAAACGCATAGGCGGCACGGCGCTGGGCTTCACCATCGGTTTTGGCAACCTGGGGGCCTCGACGGCGCAGTTCCTGGTGCCGGCCGTGATCGGCGTAGGGCTGTTTGGCGCCATCGCCGGCGACGCCATGACCTTCCGCATCCTGAACCCGCAAACGCGCGAGGTGGTGCGCGAGATTCTGATGTACCCGCAAAACGCGGCCTACATCTGGCTCATCCCGACCCTGATTCTGGCGGTGCTGGTGCTGTTTGGCATGAAGAACCACCCGCAGCGCGGCTCGTTTGCCGAGCAGTTCCAGATTCTCAAGCTCAAGCACACCTGGATCCAGACCATCCTCTACACCTTCACCTTCGGCACCTTCTCGGGCTTCGTGGCCTCCACGCCCCTGCTCATCCGTGAGGTGTTTGGCGGCCTGCCCAACGCGCCGGACCCGCTCGCCTACGCCTGGATCGGGCCCCTGGTGGGCGCGCTCATCCGGCCCATAGGCGGCATCCTGTCGGACAAGCTCGGCGGCTCGAACATGACCATGCTGGTGTTCCTGATCATGGGCACGTCGGCCCTCAGCCTGACCTTCCTCACCTCGCCGACTTCGGCCGAGCAGTTCACGATCTTCTTCGTGGTGCTGTTGGGCATCTTCCTCGGCGCTGGCATAGGCAACGCAAGCGTGTTCAAGCAGATCGTGATGATCTTCGAACCCAAGCAGGCCGGCCCGGTGCTGGGCTTTACCGCCGCCGCTGCGGTGCTGTTCCTGGGCTTCTTCGTGCCGCTGATCTTCGGGCGCTCGTTCGCCATGACCGGCAGCCCGAACGCCGCGCTCTACTTCTTTGCCTTCCTGTACTTCGTCGGCATCGTGCTGAACTACTGGTACTACTGGCGCAAAGGGGCCGAGAAGCCGTGCTGATGCCCTGAACCCGAGCCCACACCCACCCAAGCAGGAGCCGACCATGGAACTGATCGTCAACGCAGGCGCCATTTGCTACGGCATGTTGCTGATCATGAGCCAGTTCGTGCGCAACCGCATCACCGAAGCCTTGCGCGTGGATGCCTTGTTGCTGCCGAACCCGACCGACCGCACTCGGCCCCTGAATGCCCTGCTGGGCTTGCTGGTGGCGGGCTACGGGGCCTGGTCGCTGTGGTACCACCTCGCCGCCCCCGGCGGCGCCTGAACCGGCGCCCCAGCCCACGCCCCCCCCGCCCCCAACCGCCGCACCTGCACCCCCATAGACCCCGCGCAAAGGAGCCACACACCATGAGCCATTTCCTCGACCGCTTGACCTTCTTCAAGCTGGCACGCGAACCGTTTGCCGACGGCCACGGCCGCACCACCGCCGAAGACCGCACCTGGGAAGACGCCTACCGCAACCGCTGGGCGAGCGAGAAAATCGTGCGCTCGACCCACGGCACCAACTGCACCGGTTCGTGCAGCTGGAAAATCTACGTCAAGGGCGGCATCGTGACCTGGGAGACCCAGCAGACCGACTACCCGCGCACGCGCTGGGACATGCCCAACCACGAGCCGCGCGGCTGCGCCCGTGGCGCCAGCTATTCCTGGTACCTGTACAGCGCCAACCGCGTCAAGTACCCGATGGTGCGCGGCCGGCTGCTGGAGCGCTGGCGCGCCGCGCTCAAGGTGGCCAAGACGCCGGTCGATGCCTGGGCGCTGATCGCCGACGACCAAGCGGCGCGGCGCGACTACCAGCAGGTGCGCGGCATGGGCGGCTTCGTGCGCTCGACCTGGGACGAAGTCAACCAGCTCATTGCCAGCGCCAACGTCTATACGATCAAAAAATACGGCCCTGACCGCATCATCGGTTTTTCGCCGATTCCGGCCATGAGCATGGTCTCTTATGCCGCCGGCTCGCGCTACATGAGCCTGCTCGGTGGCGTGAGCATGAGCTTTTACGACTGGTACTGCGACCTGCCGCCGGCCAGCCCACAGATCTGGGGCGAACAGACCGACGTGCCCGAATCGGCCGACTGGTACAACGCCGGCTACATCATCGCCTGGGGCAGCAACGTGCCGCAGACGCGCACCCCGGACGCACACTTCTTTACCGAGGTGCGCTACAAAGGCACCAAGACCGTGGCGGTGACGCCCGACTACTCGGAGGTGGCCAAACTGTCCGACATCTGGCTGCACCCCAAACAGGGCACCGACGCGGCGCTGGCCATGGCCATGGGCCACGTGGCGCTCAAGGAGTTCTACTTCCCCGACAGCGGCGTGCGCAGCGCCTACTTCGACGACTACGCGCGCCGCTACACCGACTTGCCGCTGCTGGTGCTGCTCAAAGAGCAGACGCTGGCCGACGGCAGCACCACCCTGGTGCCCGACCGCTACCTGCGCGCCAGCGACTTCAACGGCAAGCTCGGGCAGAGCAACAACCCGGAATGGAAAACCGTGGCCTTCGACAGCCACGGCAAGGCGGTGCTGCCCAACGGCTCGATCGGCTTTCGCTGGGGCCCCGAGGGGCGCGCCGACCAAGGCAAATGGAACCTGGAGGCCAAGGAAGCGCGCGCCAACGAAGAGGTGCGGCTCAAGCTCTCGGTGCTCGAAGACGGCGCCCAGGAACACCAGATCGCCGAAGTGGCGCTGCCCTATTTCGCCGGCCGCGACGTGCCGCATTTCAGCTCCAACAAAATGGGCGGAGGAGACATCAACCGCGTGCGGGTGCCGGTGGTCAAGCTGCCGCTGAGCAAAGAAGAGGGCGCACCCCACGCCCTGGTCGCGACCGTGTTCGACCTGCAGGTGGCGCAGTACGGCATCGACCGCGGCCTGGGCAGCGGCGCCAGGAACTACGACGACAACGCCCCCTACACCCCGGCCTGGCAAGAAGCCATCACCGGCGTGCCGCGCCAGCAGGTGATCACGGTGGCGCGCCAGTTTGCCGACAACGCGCACAAGACGCACGGCAAATCCATGGTCATCATCGGCGCCGCCATGAACCACTGGTACCACGCCGACATGAACTACCGCGGCGTCATCAACCTGCTGATGCTGTGCGGCTGCATTGGCCAAAGCGGCGGCGGCTGGGCGCACTACGTCGGGCAAGAGAAGCTGCGCCCGCAGTCGGGCTGGATTCCGCTGGCCTTTGCCACCGACTGGGCGCGCCCGCCGCGCCAGCAGAACAGCACCAGCTTCTTCTACGCCCACACCGACCAGTGGCGCTATGAGCAGATCGGCGTCGCCGACATCCTGTCGCCACTGGCCGACCAAAAAGCCTTCGGTGGCAGCCTGATCGACTACAACGTGCGCGCCGAGCGCATGGGCTGGTTGCCCAGCGCACCGCAGCTCAAGACCAACCCCTTGCAGGTGGTCAAGGACGCGGCCGCCGCCGGCATGGACCCCAAGGACTACGCCGTCAAGGCGCTCAAGGACGGCAGCCTGCAGATGAGCTGCGAAGACCCGGATGCGCCGCAAAACTGGCCGCGCAACCTGTTCGTCTGGCGCTCGAACCTGCTGGGCTCGTCGGGCAAGGGGCATGAGTACTTCCTCAAGCACCTGCTGGGCACGCAAAACGGCGTGCAGGGCAAAGACCTCGGCGCCGCCGACGCCAAGCCGACCGAAGTCGCCTGGCACGCCCAGGCGCCCGAGGGCAAGCTCGACTTGCTGGTGACGCTCGACTTTCGCATGAGCACCACCTGCCTGTATTCCGACATCGTGCTGCCGACGGCGAGCTGGTACGAGAAAAACGACCTCAACACCAGCGACATGCACCCCTTCATCCACCCGCTGTCGGTGGCGGTCGATCCGGTCTGGCAGAGCCGCTCCGACTGGGAGATCTACAAGGGCCTGGCCAAGGCGTTCAGCCAGGTCTGCGTCGGCCACCTGGGGGTGGAAAAAGAACTGGTGCTCACCCCCCTGATGCACGACAGCCCAGCCGAACTGGCGCAGCCGCTGGACGTGAAAGAGTGGAAAAAAGGCGAGTGCGATCTGGTGCCGGGCAAGACCGCGCCGGCCATGACCGTGGTCGAGCGCGACTACCCCAACACCTACAAGCGCTTCACCGCGCTCGGGCCGCTGCTCAACAAACTGGGCAACGGCGGCAAGGGCATGGCCTGGAAGACCGAGACCGAAGTCACGCAACTGGGCGAGCTCAACGGCATCACGCTCGAAGAAGGTGCGACCAAGGGCATGCCGCGCATCGTCAGTGACATCGACGCCTGCGAAGTGATTCTGCAGCTCGCGCCCGAGACCAACGGTCACGTCGCCGTCAAGGCCTGGGAGGCGCTGTCCAAGGTCACCGGGCGCGAGCACGCTCACCTGGCGCTGCACCGCGAGGACGAAAAAATCCGCTTCCGCGACTGCCAGGCACAGCCGCGCAAGATCATCAGCTCGCCGATCTGGTCGGGGCTGGAATCCGAGAAGGTGTCGTACAACGCCGGCTACACCAACGTGCACGAACTGATTCCATGGCGCACCCTGAGCGGACGCCAGCAGTTCTACCAGGACCACCCCTGGATGCGCGCCTTTGGCGAGGGCTTTTCGAGCTACCGGCCGCCGGTGGACCTCAACACCACCGACGCCATCCACAACCGCAAGCCCAACGGCAACAAGGAGATCTTGCTCAACTTCATCACCCCGCACCAGAAGTGGGGCATCCACAGCACCTACTCCGACAACCTGATGATGCTCACGCTCAACCGCGGCGGGCCGGTGATCTGGTTGTCCGAAGTCGATGCCAAGGCCGCCGGGATCGAGGACAACGACTGGGTCGAGCTGTTCAACGTCAACGGCGCCATCTCGGCGCGCGCGGTGGTCAGCCAGCGCGTCAACCAGGGCATGGTGATGATGTACCACGCGCAAGAGAAGATCATCAACGCGCCGGGTTCCGAAATCACCGGCCACCGCGGCGGCATTCACAACTCGGTCACGCGCGCCGTCACCAAGCCGACGCACATGATCGGCGGCTACGCGCAACAGAGCTGGGGCTTCAACTACTACGGCACCATCGGCACCAACCGCGACGAGTTCGTGGTGGTGCGCAAGATGCACAAGGTCGATTGGCTCGACACCCCGAACGACCCGCAGCGCGCCAGCGCCGTCTTGTCGCAGGGCGAAAACCCCTGATGCCCACGCACCGCGAACAAGGAGCAATGCAATGAAAGTACGCGCACAGATCGGCATGGTCCTGAACCTGGACAAATGCATCGGTTGCCACACTTGCTCGGTGACGTGCAAGAACGTGTGGACCAACCGCCCCGGCGTGGAATACGCCTGGTTCAACAACGTCGAGACCAAACCCGGCATCGGCTACCCGAAAGAGTGGGAAAACCAGAATCGCTGGAACGGCGGCTGGACCCGCAAGAGCGACGGCTCGATCGTGCCGCGCCAGGGGGGCAAGTGGTCGCTGCTGATGAAGCTGTTTGCCAACCCCAACCTGCCCGAGATCGACGACTACTACGAGCCCTTCACCTTCGACTACGAGCACCTGCACAGCGCGCCCGAAATGAAGACCGCGCCCACGGCACGCCCGCGCTCGCTCATCACCGGCCAGCGCATGGAGAAGATCGAATGGGGCCCGAACTGGGAAGAAATCCTGGGCGGCGAGTTCTCCAAGCGCAGCAAGGACTCCAACCTCGACAGCTTCGAGGCGGCGCAGAAAGCCATGGTGGGTGAGTTCGAAAACACCTTCATGATGTACCTGCCGCGGCTGTGCGAGCACTGCCTGAACCCGACTTGCGTCGCCTCCTGCCCATCGGGCAGCATCTACAAGCGCGAAGAAGACGGCATCGTGCTGATCGACCAAGACAAGTGCCGCGGCTGGCGCATGTGCGTCTCGGGCTGCCCGTACAAAAAAATCTACTACAACTGGAAAAGCGGCAAGGCCGAGAAGTGCATCTTCTGCTACCCGCGCATCGAAGCCGGCCAGCCCACGGTGTGCTCCGAGACCTGCGTGGGCCGCATCCGCTACCTCGGCGTGCTGCTCTACGACGCCGACCGCATCGAGCAAGCCGCCAGCGTGGCCCGCGACACCGACCTGTACCAGGCGCAACTCGACGTCTTTCTGGACCCCAACGACCCCGAGGTCATCGCCCAAGCCCTGCGCGACGGCGTGCCGCAGAACTGGCTCGACGCCGCCCGTGTGAGCCCGGTGTGGAAGATGGCGATGGACTGGAAGGTGGCGCTGCCGCTGCACCCGGAATACCGCACCCTGCCCATGGTCTGGTACATCCCGCCGCTGTCGCCCATCAGCGCCGCGGCCAACGCCGGCGCGCTCAACCTCAACGGCGTCATCCCCGACGTGAGCCAGTTGCGCATCCCGGTCAAGTATCTGGCCAACCTGCTCACCGCCGGCGACCCGTTCCCGGTGGTCAAGGCGCTCGAGCGCATGCTGGCCATGCGCGCCTACCAGCGCGCCAAGCACGTCGAGGGCGTGGTGAACCAAGAGGTGCTCGATCAGGTCGGGCTCGATGCGGCCACGGTCGAAGACATGTACCACATCATGGCCATCGCCAACTACGAAGACCGCTTCGTGATCCCGAGCACGCACCGCGAGTACGCCGAAAACGCCTACAACCTGCGCGGTGGCTGCGGCTTCAGTTTTGGCAACGGCTGCTCCGACGGCGAAACCGAAACCAGCCTGTTCGGGGCCGAGAAGAAGCGCACCATCCCCATCAAGGTAGGAGCCTGAGATGAGCCACCACAGCCCCCCACTGGCCCCGAGCATGCAGCTGACGCTGCGCGCGCTGGCGCACCTGCTGCGCTACCCCGACGCGGCCCTGCGCGCGCACCTGCCCGAGCTGCGCGCCGCCTTGCAACAAGAGGCCGCGCTCGCCGCGCCGCGCTTGGCCGAGCTCGAGCAGCTGCTGCAGCGCCTGCAGCACAGCAGCGGCCTGACGGTCGAGGCCGAGTACGTCGAGCTCTTTGACCGCGGCCGTGGCACGGCGCTGCACCTGTTCGAGCACGTGCACGGCGACAGCCGCGACCGCGGCCCGGCCATGATCGACCTGCTGCAAACCTACGAGCAAGCCGGCCTGTACCTGGACGCCGACGACCTGCCCGACTACCTGCCGGTGCTGCTCGAGTTCGCCTCGACCCAGCCGGCCGAGCAAGCGCGGGCCTTTCTGCACGAGACCGCGCACATCGTGCGCGCCATCTTCAGCGCCCTGCTCAAGCGCCAAAGCCCCTACGCCTGCGTGCTGGCGGCGGTGCTCGAGCTCGCCGGCGAGGCCGCCGAACCGGTGCCGGTGGCCGCCGACCCGGATCTCGATCAGGCCTGGGCCGAGCCGGCGGCGTTTGACGGCTGCGCCAGCAGCGGCCAAACGCGGCCCGATCAGCCGCAACCGATACGCTTTGTCAAGCCGTCCAAACCGTCGCATCAAGGAGCGCAGACATGAACTCGCTGCATCAGTTCTTCTTTGGCTACTTCCCCTACATCTGCTTGGCCGTGTTCTTGGTCGGCAGCCTGCTGCGCTTCGATCGCGACCAGTACACCTGGAAGACCGATTCGTCGCAGCTGCTGCGCACCGGCCAGTTGCGCTGGGGCAGCAACCTGTTTCACATCGGCATTCTGGTGATCTTTTTTGGCCACACCGTCGGCCTGCTGACCCCGCCTTGGATCTATGAGATTTTTATCAGCACCGCCGACAAAAAGCTCATGGCCATCAGCGTCGGCGGCGTGGCTGGGGTGCTGGGCCTGATCGGCCTGAGCCTGCTGCTGCACCGGCGCCTGAGCGATCCGCGCATCCGCGCCACCAGCAAGAGCGCCGACATCTTGATTCTGTGGCTGCTGTGGGCCCAGTTCGCGCTCGGCTTGGCCACGATCTGGGGTTCGGTGCAGTACCACCTCGATGGTGCCAAGATGGCGCAGTTGTCGGCTTGGGCGCAGCACATCGTGACATTCCGCGCCGGCGCCGCCGAGCTGCTGGTCGATATCGGCTGGATCACCAAGGCGCACCTTGTGCTGGGCATGACGCTGTTCCTGGTGTTTCCGTTCAGCCGCTTGGTGCACGTCTGGAGCGGCTTTGGCACCTTGGCCTACCTGCGGCGCCCCTACCAACTGGTGCGCAGCCGCCGCTTGGGTCTGGGCGAGCGTTCGGACGCGCCACGCTGAACCGCCTGCACCCCCACAACCACGGACATCCCACCCAAACCTGAAAGCCAGACCCACTATGAACGACTTGACTGAAGCCACGCGCACGGGTTGCGGTGGCGGTGGTGGTGGCTGCCAGTGTGCCGCCCAAGCCGCCGAGGCAGCGGCCGCCACCGCGCCGCCGCTGCCGCGCATCAACGGCGTGGCGCTGCAACGCGCCGACGAGGCCCTGTCGCCGCCCGAACTGCGCGAGCGCGCTTACGCCGAGCTGCTGCGCCAAGAGGCGGTGCGCCGCGGCCTCTTGCCCGCCGCTGAGCACACCGATCTGGCCCCGACCTTGGACGAGGCGCAGCAGGAGTGCATCCAAGCCATGCTCGAGGCCGAGGTGCAAACGCCCGAGCCCAACCTCGAGGCGTGCGAGCGCACCTACCAGGCCCAGAGCCTGCAGTTCGTGGTCGGGCAGGCGGTGAACCTGCGCCACATCCTGTTTGCCGTCACCCCGGGGGTGAATGTGCACGCGCTGGCGCAGCGCGCCGAAACCGCGTTGCTGGAGCTGTCGCGCAAAGAAGCCGCGCCGCAGCGCTTCGGCGAACTGGCGCGCGAGCTCTCCAACTGCCCCAGCGGCGCCCAAGGCGGCGAACTGGGCTGGATCGGCCCCGACGACTGCGCACCCGAACTGGCCAACGAGCTGTTCTTCCAGACCGACCAACTCGGCGGCATGGGGCTGCACCCGCGCTTGGTGCACACGCGCTTTGGCTTTCACATCGTCGAGGTGCTGGGCAGGCGCAAGGGCCGCCAGCTCGCTTTCGACGAAGTGCGCGAGCGCATCGAACGCCAGCTGCGCCTCAAGTCGCGCGCCACGGCACTGCGCCACTACATGTTGCTGCTGGCCGGTGCGGCGCAGATCGAGGGCCTCGATCTCGAGACCAGCAGCGCGCCGCTGCTGCAGTGAGGGGCAACGCCGCCAGCCGACGAGGGGCGGGCGTATTTGCGCCCCGATGAAGCCCCACGGCTGGCCTTGATGCGCCAGCGCAGCCGCAGGCGCGTGCCGCAGGCGCGCGCCATGCGCGTAGAATTAACCGACGCCAAGCCCTCCGGACCCCTGAGCTGGCCTGGGAACCACAACGACCCACCCGAAATGAACCCCATGCCCAGCACGCCCAGCGTCACCGAATGGCTCGCCCAAACCGGCTTGCAGCCGCTGCTACTGGCTGGCCGCACTCTGCTGCCGATCGTGCAAGGCGGCATGGGCGTGGCGGTATCGGCCTCGAGCCTGGCCGGCAACGTGGCGGCGCTGGGGGCGGTGGGCACGCTGTCGTCGGTCGATCTGCGGCGCAAACACCCCGACCTGATGGAACAGACCGCGCATCTGGGCACCGGCCCCGAGGCGCGGCCGCTGATCGACGCCGCCAATATCGTGGCGCTGCGGCGCGAGATCGCGCGCGCGCGCGATCTCGCACAAGGCGGCGGCCTGCTGGCGATCAACATCATGAAGGCCATCAGCGCCTACAGCGCGCACGTGCGCGAGGCGCTGGCCTGCGGCATCGACGCGCTGGTGGTGGGCGCCGGGCTGCCGCTCGATTTGCCCGAAATGGCGCAAGACCACCCCAAAACCGCCCTCATCCCGATTTTGTCGGATGCGCGCGGTGTGCAGCTGATCGTGCGCAAGTGGGAGAAAAAAGGCCGCCTGCCCGACGCCATCGTGATCGAGCACCCGCGCTGGGCCGGTGGCCACTTGGGCGCGGCCAAGGTCGAGGACTTGCGCGACAGCCGCTTCGACTTCGAGCAGGTGCTGCCGGCGGTGCGCGCCTTTTTGCGCTCGGTTGGCATCGAGCGCGCCATCCCCCTGATCGCCGCCGGCGGCGTCTATGAGCGCGCCGATGTGCAGCGCCTGCAGGGTCTGGGGGCCGATGCGGTGCAGCTGGGCACCGCCTTTGCCGTGACCCAAGAATGCGATGCCGATCTGGGCTTCAAGCACATTCTGGCGCGGGCGCGGCCACGCGATCTGGCCGAGTTCATCAGCGTCGCTGGGCTGCCGGCGCGCGGGGTGCGCAACCACTGGCTGAGCAAATACCTGCGCATCGAGCCCAAGCTCAAGGCGGTGGCGCACGCCAAGGGCCACTGCAACATGGGCTTTGACTGCCTCACCCACTGCGGCTTGCGCGACGGCAAGGCCGAGATGGGCCAGTTTTGCATCGACCAGCAGCTCGGGCACGCGCTCGAGGGCGACGCGCAGCGCGGCCTGTTTTTTCGCGGCGCCGGCCCGCTGCCCTTTGGCGACCAGATCCGCCCAGTGCGCGACCTGCTGCGCTGGCTCATCGAAGGCGTGCGCGAAGGCGTCAGCGGCGACCCCAAAGCGGCTTGGTTGGCCGAGCTCGAGCCTGCCCAACCCTACGACCCGGCCAGACCGGTGCTTGCAGCCTAAAATCACCGCAGCCCGACTCACGCTGCCCTTATGACCTCTGCTACCCCCACTTCCTCCGCCCCCACCGCTTCTATTTCCAGCCCCGCTCCCCGCGCTGGCGCGCTGCCCGACCTGCCGCCACAACCGATCAGCCTCGACGTCCTGCGCGAAAAATACCTCAAGGGCGACGAGCGCAACGCCGACGATCTGTTTGACCGCTTGGCGCGCGCGCTCGCCAGCGTCGAGGCGCCCGGGCGCCGCGCCGAGTTCGAGGCGCTCTTTAGGCTCAACCTCGCCGCCGGCGGCATCGGCGCCGGGCGCATCATGAGCGCGGCCGGCAGCGGCATCAGCGCCACCCTGATCAACTGCTTCGTCCAGCCCGTGGGCGACTGCATCCAAGGCCTAGACGACGCTGGCTACCCCGGCATCTACGAGGCGCTGCGCGAAGCCGCCGAGACCATGCGCCGCGGTGGCGGTGTCGGTTACGATTTTTCGCGCATCCGACCCAAGGGCGCGCGCGTCAAGGGCACGGCCTCGACCGCCAGCGGGCCGTGCAGCTACATCAACGTTTTTGACCAATCTTGCGCCACGGTCGAGAGCGCCGGCGCGCGCCGTGGCGCCCAGATGGGCGTGCTGCGCATCGACCACCCGGACGTGCTCGAGTTCATCACCGCCAAGCGCACCCCGGGGCGCTGGAACAACTTCAACGTCTCGGTGGGCGTGAGCGACGCCTTCATCGAAGCCGTGCTGCACGACCGCCCCTGGGACTTGGTGCACCCGGCCACCCCCGGCGCCGACCAAGTGGCCGCCGGCGCCCAGCAACGCGCCGATGGCCTGTGGGTCTATCGCCAGTTGCCGGCGCGCACGCTGTGGGACACCATCATGCGCTCGGCCTACGACTTTGCCGAGCCCGGCATCCTGTTCCTCGACCAGATCGCGCGCGACAACAACCTGCGCTACTGCGAAAGCATCGAAGCCACCAACCCTTGCGGCGAGCAACCTTTACCCCCTTACGGCTGCTGCGACCTTGGGCCGGTGATTTTGCCGCGCTTCGTGCTGCACCCGTTTGGCCACGGCGGCACGGCGCGCTTTGACTTCGAGCGCTTTGCCGACTGCGTGGCCGTGCAGGTGCGCGCGCTCGACAACGTGCTCGAGCTCACGCACTGGCCGCTGCCGCAGCAGCAGCGCGAGGCGCAGGCCAAGCGCCGCATCGGCGTCGGCTTCACTGGCCTAGGCGACACCTTGGTGCTGCTGGGGCTGCGCTACGACAGCGCCGCCGGGCGCGAGATGGCGCGCGAAATCGCGGCCTGCATGCGCGACGCCGCCTACCGCGCCTCGGTCGAGCTGGCGCGCGAAAAAGGCGCGTTCCCGCTGTTTGACGCCGAGCGCTACCTCGAGGCCGGCAGCTTCGCCAGCCGCCTGCCGGCCGACATTCAAGCCAGCATTCGCGCCCACGGCATCCGCAACAGCCACCTGCTGTCGATCGCCCCGACGGGCACCGTCAGCTTGGCTTTTGCCGACAACGCCTCCAACGGCATCGAACCGGCGTTTTCTTGGACTTATCTGCGCAAAAAACGCGAAGCCGACGGCAGCCGCAGCGAATACGAGGTGCAAGACCACGCCTGGCGCCTGTACCGCGCGCTCGGCCACGACACGCGCCAGCTGCCCGACTGCTTCGTCAACGCGCTCGAGATGAGCGCGCACGACCACATCGCCATGATGGAGGCGGTGCAGCCCTTTGTCGATACCGCGATCTCCAAAACCGTCAACGTCGCCGCCGATTACCCCTACGCCGACTTCAAAGACCTGTACCTGCACGCCTGGCGCGCCGGCCTCAAAGGGCTGGCCACCTACCGCCCGAACGCCATCTTGGGTTCGGTGCTCGAAACCCTGCCGGAAAGCCCCGCCGCCACCCCAGCCCCGGCCGCCGCGCCCGCACCCGCCGCCCCAGCCGACCCGATGCGCAGCGTGATCGAGAGCCGCCCCAAGGGCGCGCTCGACGCCGTGGCCGAAAAAATCGAGTACTGGACCCACGAAGGCCACAAACGCCTGTACCTGATCGTCTCGTTCCTGCCCCTGCCGCGCCCCGATGGCTCGGGCCACGTCGATCGCGCCATCGAGTTTTTCATGCCGGTGGGGCAGTACGGCGAATCGCAGCAGTGGATCACGGCCAGCATGCGGCTGCTGTCGCTGGCTGCGCGCGGCGGTTTTCTGGAGCGGGCGCTGAGCGACATGCGCAAAGTCGCTTGGGACCGCGGCCCGGTGCGCCATGGCCACAAGATCAAGGAAGATGGCACCCAAGTGCCGCTGTGGCACGACTCCGAAGTGGCGGCCATCGCCTACGCGATCCAGAACATCCTCGAGCTGCGCGCCCGGCGCAACCTGAACGCCGACCAGCTCAGCCTGGCGCTGCCCGAGCCCGAGGCCGACCCCGAGCCCGAACCGGCCGCCGCACCCAGCGGCCCGGGCCTGATGGCGGGCAAGAAATGCCCCGAGTGCGGCGCCCACGCCATGATCCGGCGCGACGGCTGCGACTACTGCACCGCCTGCGGCCACGTCGGCGTCTGCGGCTAGGCGCAGCGCCCCAGCCGCAGGGCGTGGGCGCCTGCGGCCCCTGCTACTTGTGGGGGCCGCTTCTTTCTTAATTCAACCCGCTGTGTTGTCGAGCCGCCAGTCCAGTGCCTCGCCGGCGCGCAGCGGCTTGAGCTCGGCTTGGCCAAAGGGGTAGGAAGCGGGCACTTCCCAGCGCTGGCGCCGCAGCGTCACGCGCTCGGTGTGGCGCGGCAAGCCATAAAAATCGGCGCCGTAAAAACTGGCAAAGCCCTCGAGCCGCTCCAGCGCCCCCACCGACTCGAAGGCCTCGGCGTAGAGCTCGAGCGCGGCGTGCGCGGTGTAGCAGCCGGCGCAGGCGCTGGCGTGCTCTTTGAGGTGGGCCGCGTGCGGGGCGCTGTCGGTGCCCAGAAAAAACTTCGGGTTGCCGCTGGTGGCAGCCTCGAGCAGGGCCAGGCGGTGCTGCTCGCGTTTGAGCACCGGCAGGCAGTAGTAGTGCGGGCGCAGGCCGCCGCTAAAGAGCGCGTTGCGGCTGTAGAGCAGGTGGTGCGCGGTGATGGTGGCCGCCACCAGCGGCCCGGCCTGGGTCACAAACTCCACCGCCTCGCGCGTGGTGATGTGCTCGAGCACCACCTTCAGGCGCGGAAAGCGCGCCACGATGCGGCTCAGGTGCAGGTCGATGAACACGCGCTCGCGGTCGTATACGTCCACCGCCGGGTCGGTGACCTCGCCGTGCAGCAACAGCGGCAGGCCGACCTCTTGCATGGCGGCAAAGACCTCGTCGCAGCGCGCAAAATCGCTCACGCCAAAGGCCGAATTGGTGGTGGCGCCGGCCAAAAAGGCCTCGCCCACACCGTGCACGATGCCGCTGGCTTGGGCGCGCACGATCTCGTCGGGCGCGGTCTGGTCGGTCAGGTACAGCGTCATCAGCGGCTCGAAGTTCGAGCCCGGTGGCAGCGCCGCCAAAATGCGCTCGCGGTAGGCGCTGGCGTCGGCCAGCGTGCGCACCGGCGGGTTCAGATTCGGCATGATCATGGCGCGCCCAAACTGCGCCGCCGAGTGCGCCAGCACGGCTTGCAGCGCCACGCCGTCGCGCACGTGCAGGTGCCAGTCGTCGGGGCGAATCAGGCTCAGGGCCTCGGGCGAGGCCGCAGTGGAAACAGCGGTGGAAGCAGGGGTTGGGGCAGCGGCGTCGGTCATGGCGGAATTGTCGCAGCTTCGTGTCCGGGCAGCTCAGGCGGGGGGCTCGCCGCGCCAGCGCCGTGGTGCTGCAGCGCCCACATCTGCGCGTAGCGGCCCCCGGCGGCCAGCAAGTCGGCGTGGCGGCCGCGCTCGACGATCCGGCCCTGCTCCAGCACCAGAATCTGGTGCGCATCGACCACGGTCGAGAGCCGGTGCGCGATCACCAGCGTGGTCTTGTTGCGCGCCACCTGGCGCAGCTCGGCCTGGATGGCGCGCTCGTTGGCCGAGTCCAGCGCCGACGTGGCCTCGTCGAAGATCAGGATCGGCGGGTCTTTGAGCAGGGTGCGGGCGATGGCCACGCGCTGCTTTTCGCCGCCCGAGAGCTTGAGCCCGCGCTCGCCCACCGCGGTCTGGTAGCCCTGCGGCAGGGCGCTGATGAAGTCGTGAATGTGCGCCGCCTGCGCTGCGCGCCGTGCCTCCTCGGGCCCGGCATCGGGGCGGCCGTACAGGATGTTGTACTCGATGCTGTCGTTGAACAGCACCGTGTCTTGCGGCACGATGCCGATGGCGCGGCGCAGGCTGGCTTGGGTGCAAGCGCGCAGGTCTAGACCGTCGATGGTGATGCGCCCGGACGCCTGCGGCCCCTGCCCCGGCTGCCCGACCTCATAAAAACGGTACAGCAGCCGCGCCAGCGTCGATTTGCCCGCGCCCGACGGCCCCACCACCGCCACCGTCTGCCCGGCCGGGATGGTGAAGCTCAGGCCGCGCAAAATCTCGCGTTCGCGCTCGTAGCCAAAGTGCACGTCCTCGAAGCGGATCTCGGGCGCCTGCTGCAGTTGCAGCTCGGTGGCATCGGGGCGGTCGGCGATCTCGCGCTGGCTGTCGAGCAGCGTGAACAAGCGCTCGACGTCGATCAGGCCTTGGCGGATCTCGCGGTACAGCACGCCCAGAAAATTGAGCGGGATGTAGAGCTGGATCATGAAGGCGTTGATCATCACCAGGTCGCCCAGCGTCATGCGCCCGGCCAGCACGCCCTCGGTGGCGCGCCAGAGCATGGCCACCAGCGCCAGCGCAATGATGAGCTGCTGCCCGGCGTTGAGCAGCGACAGGGTGGCTTGGGTTTTGAGCCGGGTGCGCTGCAAGCCCTCCAACGCCGCGTCGTAGCGCTGCGCCTCGAAGCCCTCGTTGCCAAAGTACTTCACGGTCTCGTAATTGAGCAAGGAGTCGATGGCGCGGCTCTGGCTAAGCGACTCGGCCTCGTTCATGTGGCGGCGCAGCTCCATGCGCCACTCGGTCACGCGCAGCGTGAAAAACACGTACAGCACCAGCGCAGCGAGCGTGATCCAGACAAACCAGAGGTCGAACTTCAAACCCAGCAGCAGCAGCACCAGCGTGACTTCGAGGATCGTGGGCACGATGCTGTAGAGCAGGTACGACACCAGCGACTGCACCCCGCGCACGCCGCGCTCGATGTCGCGCGTCAGGCCGCCGGTCTGGCGCTGCAAGTGAAAGCGCAGGCTCAAGTCGTGCAGATGGCCAAACACCTGCAAGGCGATGGCGCGGGTGGCGCCCTCGGTGGCCTTGGCAAAAACCAGCTCGCGCAGCTCGGTAAAGAGCGCAGTGCAAAAGCGCAGCGCCCCGTAGGCCAGCAGCAGCCCCAGCGGCAGCACCACCAGCGCCACCCCGGCCTCGGGCAGCCCGAGCCGGTTCGGCCCACCGGGCGGGACCAGGGTATCGACCAGCTCTTTGAGCAGCAGCGGCACCGAGACCGTGGCCAGCTTGGCCGCCACCATGAAGGCCAGCGCCGCCGCCACCCGCCAGCGGTACTGCCACAGGTAAGGCAGCAGGCGGCGCAGGGCCGACCAGTTGGCGTGGGCTTCGGGGGCAGGCGTTTTCACACCGGCCGCGACGGGGGCTGCGTCATCGCTGGGGCTGGGGCTGGGGCTGTCGGTGGACGCGGCGGCGGTGGCTGGGGGGCTGGGTCTCATCAGGGTGGGCACTCTACCCGCTTTGCCGGCCCGTGTAAGGGTCCGCGCAGGCAGCACCGGGGGAGCGCGCGGGGGATACGAAGGCAGCAGGCTGGGGCACTGCAAATGTGCTACATTGTCGCCCATGCAAGCCGCCCGCTTTTATTTTGCCAGCTTTTGGTTCTCACGCGTCACCGACGGCAGAGAGCGATGAGTGCGGCCCCATAAAACCGGCCGCAGGCGCCCAAAAAACCGTCGGAAACCCTCCGGCGGTTTTTTTTTGCCCTCGCCCCTTAAGCAACACCCACCCCTTTCGCAGCCACCCCCTTCAAGGAGTTTGACCATGAGCACTACCGCGGCCGCCCCCGCCGACTACTGGCACACGCACCCGATCGATCGCACCAGCCTGACCGACGACCAACGCATCGAGGACATCACCGTGCTGCCGCCTCCCGAACACCTGATCCGCTTTTTCCCGATCCTTGGCACCGCGGTCGAGCAACTCATCGGCCAGACGCGGCGCAACATCCACCGCATCGTGCAAGGGCAAGACGAGCGGCTGCTGGTGGTGGTCGGCCCGTGCTCGATCCACGACCCCGCCGCCGCGCTCGACTACGCCCGGCGCCTGCAGCCGCTGCGCGAGCAGCACCGCGAGCAGCTCGAGATCGTGATGCGGGTGTATTTCGAAAAACCGCGCACCACGGTCGGCTGGAAGGGCCTGATCAACGATCCCTACCTCGACGGCAGCTTTCGCATCGACGAGGGCTTGCGCATCGCGCGCCAGCTGCTGATCGACATCAACCGCCTCGGCCTGCCCGCCGGCAGCGAGTTCCTCGACGTCATCAGCCCGCAGTACATCGGCGACCTGATCAGCTGGGGCGCGATCGGCGCGCGCACCACCGAAAGCCAGGTGCACCGCGAACTGGCCTCGGGCCTGAGCGCGCCCATCGGCTTCAAGAACGGCACCGACGGCAACATCCGCATCGCCAGCGACGCCATTTTGGCGGCGGCACGCGGGCACCACTTTTTGTCGGTGCACAAAAACGGCCAAGTCGCGATCGTGCAGACCAAGGGCAACCCCGACTGCCACCTGATTTTGCGCGGCGGCAAAAGCCCCAACTACGACGCCGCCAGCGTGGCCAGCGCCTGCGCCGAATTGGCCGCCGCCAAACTCACGCCGCGCCTGATGATAGACTGCAGCCACGCCAACAGCAGCAAGCAGCACCAGCGCCAGCTCGAAGTGGCCACCGACATCGGACAGCAGATCGCCGCCGGATCGCGCCAGATCATGGGCGTGATGGTCGAAAGCCACCTGTGCGCCGGGGCACAAAAATTCACGCCTGGCCAAGACGCCATCGGCACCCTGTGCTACGGCCAGAGCATCACCGACGCCTGCATCGGCTGGGACGACACCGTCGGCCTGCTGCAAGGACTGGCCGACGCCGTGGCGGCGCGACGCAAGCAGACTTAAGCCCGCTGGCGCCGTACCGCCCGGCCATCGCTCACCACCTTTTGCTTGACAGCAAGGAGCATGGATTTGATGCAGCTACAAGAACTGCCCTTCTTCGTACAGGCCATGGGCTGGCCGCTGGCCTTGCTGCTGGCTTGGCTGGCCGGCGAACGCCTGCACACGCTCTGGCGCGTGCCGCGCGTGAGCACCTACTTTGCCGTCGGCCTGCTGGGCGGCTGGCTCAACCTGCACGGCCTGACCGCCGCCGTCACCGGCTTGTCGTTTTTGGCCAACCTGGCCTTGGCGCTGATCCTGTTCGAGCTCGGCTACCGCATCAACCTGCGCTGGCTGCGCCACAACCCCTGGGTGCTGTTGCTGGGCTTGGTTGAGTCGGCCCTGACTTTTGCCGTGGTGTTTTGGGCCACCGGCTGGTTCGAGCTCAGCCTCGAGGTGCGGCTGATTCTGGCGGCGTTGGCGGTTTCGACCTCGCCGGCGGTGTTGTTGCGCGTGGCCCACGAAACCCGCGCCGCCGGTCAAGTGACCGAGCGCATCATGCACCTGTGCGCCATCAATTGCCTGGTGGCGGTGTTGCTGGTCAAACTGGTGGTGGGCCTGTGGCACGTGCGTGCTGTCGGCGACTGGCAGGCCGCCGCCATCGGCAGCGTTTACGCGCTGGCGGTTTCGGTCGCCCTTGGAGCCGCCATCGGTGTGGCCATTCCCTGGTTGCTGCGCCGCGTGGCCGCGCACAGCCAGAGCCTGTCGGTGGTGTTTGCGCTCGCCGTGCTGCTGCTGACCACCGCCGCCTACGCCCTGATGCTGTCGCCGCTGCTGGCGGCGCTGGTGTTTGGCATCGTGGCGCGCGAGCGCCGCATCCAGCTCACCAACGCTCAGCGCGGCTTTGGCTCCATCGGTGAGTTGCTGGGCGTGTTTTTGTTCGTCTATGTGGGTTCGCTGATCGTCTGGGCCGACGTCTGGTCATCGATCTGGATCGCCTTGGTCCTGCTGGGCCTGCGCTTGTTGAGCAAAACCGCCTGCAGCTTGGCCGTGGCCCGCATCAGCGGCATCACCCTGCGCAAAGGGCTGCTCAGCGGCTTGGCGCTCGTGCCGCTGTCGGCCTTTTTCGTGCTGCTGCTCGAACAGACGCGCCTGTACGGCTTCGAGCCCGCCCAGAGCGCCTTTGCCGCCATGGCGGCGCTGATGGTGCTCTTGGGCCTGCTCGGGCCCTGGGTGACCCAGCTCTGCCTGAGAGCCGCCCGTGAGACCCACGTGACGGCGGCGACCGACCACCCTGCAACCCCACCCCGAGACTGACCATGGGACTCGAAGCCTTCAAATCCAGCAACGCCCTGACCATGGGCGTCGAGCTCGAGCTGCAGCTCGTCAACACCTACGACCACGACCTCTCGAGCAGCGCCGACGACCTGCTCGAGCTGCTCGCACGCAAGCCCTTCCCGGGCACGGTCACGCCCGAGATGACGCAGAGCATGATCGAAGTGGCCACCGGCATCCACACCGGCCACGCCGGCTTGCTGACGCAACTGCACGCCATGCGCGATGCGCTGGTGCAGGGCTGCGACCGGCTCAACCTCGACATCGCCGGCGGCGGCACCCACCCGTTTCAGCGCTGGTTCGAGCAGCGCATCTTTGCGCGCCCGCGCTTCGCGCAGCTCTCCAACCTGTACGGCTATCTGGCCAAGCAATTCACGATTTTTGGTCAGCACGTCCACATCGGCTGCGAGTCGGCCGACGAGGCTTTGTTTTTGCTGCACTCGCTCAACCGCTTTGTGCCGCATTTCATCGCTTTGTCGGCCTCATCGCCCTACTCGCAAGGGGTGGACACCTTGTTCGATTCGGCGCGCCTGAACTCGGTCTTTGCCTTCCCGCTCAGCGGCCGCGCCCCTTTCGTGCTGCGCTGGGACGAGTTCAGCGAAGGCTATTTCAGCAAAATGGAATCGACCGGCGTGGTGCGCTCGATGAAAGATTTTTACTGGGACATCCGGCCCAAGCCCGAATACGGCACCATCGAGTTGCGCGTCTGCGACACGCCGCTGACGGTCGAGCGCGCCGCCGCCTTGGCGGCCTATTTGCAAACCCTGTGCCGCCACCTCTTGCATCGGCTCGAGGAGCCGCCAGCCGAAGACGATTACTTGGTTTACACCTACAACCGTTTTCAGGCCTGCCGCTTTGGGCTCGACGGTTTGCTGGTGCACCCCAAGACGCGCGAGCCCATCAGCATCCGGGAAGACATCTTGGCCACGCTGCGCCGGCTGGCCCCGCATGCCCAAGCGCTGGAGTCGCAAGCCGGCTTGGACGAGATCGAGCGCGTAGCCGGCCGCGACGGCAACCACGCCACCTATCTGCGGCGCAGCTTTGGCGCCAACGGCAACGTCCAGGCCGTGGTGCGCGCTGCCGTCGATGCCCTGCGCTTGGGGCCACGGTAGCGGCATCATCCCCTAGGCCTATCGTCCTGAGGCACTACTACCCCCGCTGTGCAGCCTGCGCTGGGGGTATAGTGGCTGGCATGGATTTGATCTGCCCTGCCGGTAGCTTGGCCGCGCTCAAGCAAGCCGTGGACCACGGTGCCAACGCGGTCTATCTGGGGCTGCGCGACGCCACCAATGCGCGCAACTTCGCCGGCCTGAACTTCGACCCGCCGGCCTTGACCAGCGGCTTGGCCTACGCGCACGCGCGCGGCTGCCAAGTGTACCTGGCCATCAACACCTACGCGCAGGCGGCGCAGCCCGAGCGCTGGCAGCAGGCGCTGGATCAGGCCGTCACGCTGGGGGTCGATGCCGTGATTTTGGCCGACCCGGGGTTGCTGCGCTACGCCTGCCAGCGCCACCCGGGGCTGCGCCTGCATTTGTCGGTGCAGGGCTCGGCCACCAACTTCGAGGCCATCAACTTTTACCAGCGCCAGTTTGGCATCGTGCGCGCCGTGCTGCCGCGCGTGCTGGCGCTCGAGCAGGTGCGCCAAGTGGTGCAAAAGACCCCGGTCGAGATCGAGGTCTTCGGTTTTGGCAGCCTGTGCGTGATGGTCGAGGGCCGCTGCGCGCTGTCGTCCTTTGTCACCGGCGAGTCGCCCAACACCCACGGCGTGTGCTCGCCGGCCAAGGCGGTGCGCTGGCACGAAACACCCTCTGGCCTAGAAGCGCGCCTGGGCGGGGTGCTGATCGACCGCTATGCCCCAGACGAAAACGCCGGCTACCCGACCCTGTGCAAGGGCCGCTTCGACGTCGCCGAGCGCGCCCACGACTACGCCATCGAAGAGCCCACCAGCCTCAACACCCTGAGCCTGCTGCCGCAACTGCTGCAGATGGGGGTGCGCGCCATCAAGATCGAGGGCCGCCAGCGCAGCCCGGCCTACGTGGCGCAGGTGACGCAAGTCTGGCGCGCCGCCATCGACGCCTGCAAGGCCCAGCCGCAGCATTACCGCCCGCGGGGCGAGTGGCTGGCCGCGCTCGACGCCGTGGCCGAAGGCCAGCAACACACTTTGGGCGCTTATCAGAGGGCCTGGAAATGAGCGCCACCGCCTTGGCTCCGAGCCCCGTTGCGGCCACCGCCCCGGCGCTGGCGCTGGCACCCCTGCCCTACTACTGGCCGCGCGCGCAGGTGTTTGATTTCTACGCCGCCATCGCCGCCACGCCCGTCGATCTGGTCTATCTGGGCGAGACCGTGTGCTCGCGCCGCCACGAGCTGCGTTTGAGCGACTGGATCGAGCTCGCGCGGCTGCTGCGCTCGAGCGGCAAGACGGTGCTGCTGTCCACCCAGGTGCTGCTCGAATCGGGCTCCGAAGTCAGCGCCATGCAGCGCGTGGTGGCCAATGGCGAGTTCGAGGTCGAGGCCAACGACATGGGCGCGGTCGGCGTGCTGTCGGCTGCTGGGCTGCCTTTCGTCGCTGGGCCGCACCTCAACCTCTACAACGGCCCGGCGCTGGAGTGGATCGCCGCCCTAGGCGCCAAGCGCTGGGTGGCGGCGCTCGAACTGCGGCGCGAGGATTTGGCGCTGCTGCAAGCGCGCCGCCCGGCGGCGCTGCAGACCGAGGTGCTGGTGCACGGCCGCCTGCCGCTGGCCTTTTCGGCGCGCTGCTTCACCGCCCGGCACCACCGCCTGCCCAAAGACGATTGCCAGTTTCGCTGCCTCGAACACCCCGAGGGCCTGCTGCTGCGCACGCGCGAGCAAAGCGAGTTTTTGGTGCTCAACGGCCTGCAAACCCAGTCGGCGCAAGTGCACAGCCTGATCGACTGCTGGGCCGATCTGGTGGCGCTGGGCGTGGAAGTGGCGCGCATCGTGCCGCAGGCGCTGCACACGGCCGACGTGATCGACCTGTACCACGCCGTGCGCAGCGGCCAGCTGGATGCAGCCGCGGCGCGCAGCGCCCTGCTCGAGCTGCTGCCCAGCGCCGACTGCAATGGCTACTGGCATGGCCAGCCCGGGTTGGCGCGTGTCGCCACCGCCCCTTGGGCCCGGAGCTGAGTTTATGTACAGCGGCGAACGCTTCAACAGCATCAGCCACTTGGTCGGGGCTGCGCTGGCCTTGATTGGGGCCACGCTGCTCATCACCTTGGCCGCGCTCAGCGGCGACCCTTGGCGCATCGTGGCCTTCAGCATCTACGGCGCGACCTTGGTCACGCTCTTTCTGGCCTCGACGCTCTACCACAGCCTGCGTGGCAAGGCCAAAGCCGTGTTCCAGAAGCTGGATCATTGCAGCATCTACCTGTTCATCGCCGGCAGCTACACGCCGTTTGCGCTGCTGGCGCTGCCCGGCAGCACCGGCTGGCTCGTGCTGGCTGCATCTTGGTCGCTGGCGACTCTAGGGGTTGCGCTCGAGCTCAGTCCGCTGGCTCGGGGCTCACGCATCCTCTCGCTGGCGATCTACCTAGGCATGGGCTGGTTGGCCCTGGTAGTGATCGGGCCGCTTTGGCAAGCCTTGGGTTGGGCCGGTTTGTCTTGGCTGCTCGGCGGCGGCGTGCTCTACACCTTGGGCGTGCTGTTTTATGTCGCCAAAGAGCGCATCCGCCACAGCCACGGCATCTGGCACCTGTTTGTGCTCGGTGGCAGCGCCTGCCACTTTGTGGCCCTTTTGCTCTACCTCAACGGATGAACGACTGCATATGAACCCCAGCTTGGCACCCGCTGCGCGCCCGCGCGTTCCGGCCCCGCTGGCGGCCGTCTTGTCCCGGCTGCCGCGCTACCCCGGCTCGCTGCTGCTGGTGCTGGGCTTGAACGCGGTGCTGGCGCGCCAGTTGCCGCCCGACGTCGCCGCGCACATGCAGGGCAAGCGTTTTTGCATCCAGGTGCGCGACGCCGGTCTGCGCTTTGACTTCGCTTGGCAGCGCAGCCTGTTTCTGCCCTGTGCGCCACAACCCGAGCCCGACCTGACCCTGAGCGCCGACGCCTGCGACCTGTTGCGGCTGGCCCAGCGCCTAGACGACCCGGACACGCTGTTTTTCAGCCGCCGCCTGTCGCTGCAGGGCGACACCGAACTCGGGCTGGTGGTCAAGAACGCGCTCGATGCGCTCGACTGGCCGCTGTTTGGGCACGCGGACTGGACGCCCCCGGCGCTGCTGCAGCGGCTGCGCCAGCGCCTCGATGCCTGTGGTGCCACAGCCCCACCGCCACCGCGCGCCCCATCCCGCCCCGCACCCCACGAACAGGCCCAATAATGGCACCCAACTCCAAACCCAAGCCCTTGATCTACGCTTGCTCGGGCTGTTCGAGCGCCGCGCAACTGGCCAACCACGTGGCGCTGCGGCTCGATCGCAGCGGCGTGGCCGAGATGTCGTGCATTGCCGGCGTCGGCGGCGACGTGCCCTCGCTGCTCAAGCTCGCCCACGCGCGGCGCCCGATCGTCGTGCTCGACGGCTGCCCACTGTCTTGCGCCGCGCACTGCCTGCGCCGCCACGGCATCGAGCCGACGCAACACCATCAGCTGCAGATTTACGGCGTGCGCAAACGCCGCCACGAAGACTTCGACCCCGAGCAGGCCGAAGCCGTGCTGTACCGGGTGCGGCGCGGCTTGGAGCACCTGCAGCCCCATGCAGCCTGAGGCCCCGCCCAGCGTGCAGCGCCTGCTGGTGGCCATCACCGGGGCCAGCGGCGCCGTGTATGGCTGGCGGCTGCTGCAACTGCTGCGCGAACTGCCCGCGCTCGAGGTTCATGCGCTGGTCTCCGATGCCGGCTGGCTGACCCTGCAGCACGAGCTGGACCTCGGGCCAGACGATGTGCGCGCAGCGGTGGCGCAACTGCACGACGTGCACCACATCGGGGCCGCGCCCGCCAGCGGCTCCTTTCGCTGCCACGGCATGGTGGTGGCCCCGTGCTCGATGCGCAGCTTGGCAGCGATCGCCCTCAGCTTGGCCGACAACCTGATCGTGCGCGCCGCCGACGTCATGCTCAAAGAGCGCCGGCGCCTGATCCTGCTGCCGCGCGAAGCGCCGCTGCACTTGGGCCACCTGCGCCACATGCTCCAAGTCACCGAGATGGGCGGCATCATCTGCCCGCCCATGCCGGCTTTTTATCAGCACCCGCGCAGCATCGAGGATCTGGTGGACGCCAGCCTGATGCGCGTGCTCGACTTGCTCGGGCTGGCGCACCCACGCGCCCAGCGCTGGACCGGGCTCAGCAGCGCGGCCCCTAGCCACGCCGGAACTTAAAAACACCACCATGCCCTACCGCGACCTGCGCGACTTCATGAGCCAGCTCGAAGCGGCGGGCGAGTTGCGCCGCATCGCCGCGCCGGTCTCGCCCAAGCTCGAAATGACGGCGCTGTGCGACCGGGTGTTGCGCGCCGGCGGCCCAGCGCTGTTGTTTGAACACCCGAGCGGCTACCCGATGCCGGTGCTGGCCAACCTGTTTGGCACCCCGGCGCGGGTGGCGCGCGCCTGCGGCCTCGAGTCGGTGGCGGGGCTGCGCCAGTTTGGCCAGCTTTTGGCCCAGCTCAAAGAGCCCGAGGCCCCGCGCGGCCTGCGCGACGCCCCCCAGCTGGCGGCCATGGCGCGCGCGCTTTGGCGCATGCGGCCCCAGGTGCTGCAGCGCCCGCCGTGCCAACAGGTGCAGTTCGAGGGCCCCGACGTCGATCTGCAGCAGTTGCCCATACAGCACTGCTGGCCCGACGACGTGGCCCCGCTGCTGACCTGGGGCCTGGTGATCACACGCGGGCCGCACAAGCCGCGCCAGAACTTGGGCATCTACCGCCAGCAGCTGCTCGGACGCAACCAGCTCATCATGCGCTGGCTGGCGCACCGTGGCGGCGCGCTCGATTTTCGCGACCACTGCCGCTTGCATCCGGGCCAGCCCTTCCCCTTGGCCGTGGCCATCGGCGCCGACCCGGCGACCCTGCTCGGTGCCGTGACACCGGTGCCCGACGCGCTCTCGGAATACCAATTTGCCGGCCTGCTGCGTGGCGCCCGCACCGAAGTCGCGCCCGCCATCGGCGTGCCGCTGCAGGTGCCGGCCCAAGCCGAAATCGTGCTCGAAGGGCATATCCTGCCCGATCCCCTGCACCCCAGCGGCTGGCAGCACGCGCTCGAAGGCCCTTATGGCGACCACACCGGCTACTACAACGAACGCGCCGAGTTCCCGGTATTCACGGTGCAGCGCCTGACCCAGCGCACGGCGCCGATCTACCACTCGACCTACACCGGCAAGCCGCCCGACGAGCCGGCCGTGCTCGGGCAGGCGCTCAACGAGCTCTTCATCCCGCTGCTGCAACGCGCCCTGCCCGAGGTGGTGGATTTTTATCTCCCGCCCGAGGGCTGCAGCTACCGCCTAGCGCTGGTCAGCATCCGCAAGGCGTATGCCGGCCACGCGCGGCGGGTGATGATGGGCATCTGGAGCCATTTGCGCCAGTTCATGTACACCAAGTTTATCGTCGTCGTCGATGACGACATCGACGTGCGCGACTGGCGCGAGGTGGTCTGGGCCATCACCACCCGCATGGACCCGGCGCGCGACTGCATGCTGGTGGAACAAACCCCGATCGACTACCTCGACTTTGCCTCGCCCGTCAGCGGCCTGGGCAGCAAGATGGGGCTGGATGCGACCCACAAATGGCCCGGCGAAACCACGCGCGAATGGGGCCGCAGCATCCACATGAGCCCCGCGGTAACCCAGCGCATGGACGCACTGGCACAATCGCTGGGCTTATGAGCCCCCCGCCCCACACCCCCGACCCGCTGCTGAGCGGGCAGTCGATCGAGCTGCTGCAGCACCTGCACATTGTTACGCGCGACGGCCGCCTGAACCAGGACAGCCGGCGCAAGCTCAAGCAGGTGCAGCATCTGCTGCACTTTATCGAACCGCTGCTGCTCGACGTGCTGCAGCGGCGCGGCGACGTGACGCTGGTCGATCACGGTTGCGGCAAGTCTTATTTGGGTTTTCTGCTCTACGACCGCTTTTTCAAGGCGCGCAGCCAAGGCCGGGTGATCGGCGTCGAGGCGCGCGCCGAACTGGTGCACAGCGCGCAGGCGCTGGCGCAGCGGCTGGGCTTTGCGCGCATGGGCTTTGTCGCCGCCACGGTGCAGCAGGCGCTGCAGGCCGAGCTGGCGCCGGTGGTCGATGTGGTCACCGCCCTGCACGCCTGCGACACCGCCACCGACGACGCCATCGCCTTTGCGCTGGCGCACCGGGCGCAACACCTGGTGCTGGTGCCGTGCTGCCAGGCCGAAGTGGCCGCCGCCTTGCGCCAGTACAAGGGCCTGTCGGCGGCTGCGCCCCAGCCGCGCGCGCCGTTGAGCGAACTCTGGCGTCACGCGCTGCACACGCGCGAGTTTGGCAGCCACCTGACCAACGTGCTGCGCTGCCTGCAGCTCGAGGCCCATGGCTACCAGGTCACGGTGACCGAACTGGTGGGCTGGGAGCATTCACTGAAAAACGAACTGATTTTGGCGCGCAAAGTCGGCCCGCCACGCGCCCAGGCGCGCCAGCGCCTGCTGCAGGTGCTGGAGCAGTTCAACCTGCCGCCGTTGCAGCAGCGTTTCGGCGTGCCGGCGCCCGGGCATTCCACCGCAGCCGCGTAGGCCCTTGCACGGCAGCCCGGCACCACGTGCTAAGCTCCAAACGCACCCCCTTTTTCAGGACAGGAGCCCCAATGCCCGCTTTGCTGCCCCAAATCGACCCCGACGGCCTGCTCGAGTTCTCGGTCGTTTATACCGACCGCGCCCTGAATCACATGTCGCAGCGCTTCCAGCGCGTGATGGTCGATATCTCGGCCCTGCTCAAACAGGTCTATAACGGCCACGCCACCGCGCTGGTGCCGGGCAGCGGCACCTTTGGCATGGAGGCGGTGGCGCGCCAGTTTGCCGGTGGGCGCAAGGTGCTGGTGCTGCGCAACGGCTGGTTCAGCTACCGCTGGTCGCAGATTTTCGAGATGGGCGCCATCCCGGCGCAGGAACTGGTGCTCAAAGCCCGCCCCTGCGCCGATGAACCGCAGGCACCTTGGCAGCCGTGTCCGCTCGACGAGGTGCTGGCCACCATTGCGCGCGAGCGCCCGGCCGTGGTCTTTGCCCCGCACGTGGAAACCGCCGCCGGCCTGCTGTTGCCCGACGACTACCTGCGCGCCGTCGGCGAAGCGGTGCGCGCCGTCGATGGCCTGTTCGTGCTCGACTGCATCGCCTCGGGGGCGCTGTGGGTCGACATGCAGGCCTGCGCCGTCGATGTGCTCATCAGCGCGCCGCAAAAAGGCTGGAGCGGCTCGCCCGCCTGCGCCATGGTGGTGTTGGGCGAACGCGCCAGCGCCGCCATCGAGGGCACGCGCAGCAGCAGCTTTGCCTGCGACCTGAAAAAATGGCTGCAAGTCATGCAGGCTTACGAAGCCGGCGGCCACACCTACCACAGCACCATGCCCACCGACGCGCTGGTACGGCTGCGCGAGGTCATGTTCGAAACCCAGGCTTTTGGCTTCGAGCGCGCGCGTGCGCAGCAAAACCTGCTCGGTCGGCAAGTGCGCGCCCTGTTCGAGTCGCGCGGCCTGCGCAGCGTCGCCGCAGCCGGCTACCAAGCCCCGGGCGTGGTGGTGAGCCACACCAGCGACCCGCTGCTGCACAACGGGCAAAAGTTTCGCGCCGTCGGCATCCAGAGCGCCGCCGGTGTGCCGCTGATGTGCGACGAACCGGCCGACTGGCGCACCTTCCGCATCGGCCTGTTTGGCCTCGACAAACTGGCGCAGCCCGAGCGCAGCGTGGCGCAACTCGCGGCGGCGCTCGATCAGCTCGGGCTGTAGGCGGTGGGGCTGGGGCTTTCCCCTGCATTTTTCTGCAGTTAAGCCACAAACCCCGGTATTGCAGTAACATCTGCGGTATCAACTACCTGCACAAGCGTCGGGAGAGATCCGCCCTTCATTGAGGTGGGCGCCGAAGGAGCAACCGCCCCGGAAACTCTCAGGCCAAAGGACCGGCGCTTGCCATGCAAATCTCTGAAGAGTGGTCGGCCTCATCGCCCGACCCACCGCAGGAGCAAGTGACCCAAAGCCACGGGTCATGAATCTCTCAGGTTCCAAACAGAGGGGGCGCGCATTCCGCACAGAGCGGAGTGTGCCTGCCCTTTCTGACACTTTGGAGCCCACTCATGAAATCGATCGCAGTCGTTGGCGGAGGCATCACCGGCGTCACCACGGCCTACGCCTTGGCCAAGCGCGGCTTGAGCGTCACCCTATTCGAGCAAAACCGCTACGCGGCCATGGAAACCTCGTTTGCCAACGGCGGGCAGTTGTCGGCATCCAACGCCGAGGTGTGGACGCACTGGTCCACCATTCTCAAGGGCTTCAAGTGGATGCTCAAAAGCGATGCACCGCTGCTGGTCAACCCCAAGCCGAGCTGGCACAAGCTGTCGTGGTTTCTGGAGTTCATGGCCAACATCCCGCACTATGAGCGCAACACCACCGCAACCGCCAAGCTGGCCATTGCCGCGCGCGAGCACTTTTTTGCTTGGGCCGACGCCGAAGGGCTAGATTTCAACAGCGAAAAGCGCGGCATTTTGCACATATACCGCGACCAAAACGGCTTTGAGCACGCCGGCCGCGTGAGCCAGCTGCTGGCCGCGGGCGGTTTGCAGCGCCGGGCCGTCACGCCGGCAGAAATCCGCGCCATCGAACCCACGCTGGCTGGCCAGTACTACGGCGGCTACTACACCGAAAGCGATTCCACCGGCGACATCCACAAATACACCGTGGGCTTGGCCGCTGCGGCCGAGCGCTTGGGCGCAGCGATCCGCTACGGGCAGCCAGTGCGCCGCCTGCGCAGCGACGGCCAAAGCGCTTGGGTCACAGCCCAAGACGCTGCCGGGGAAACCACCCACCGCTTCGACGGCCTTGTGGTGTGCGCCGGCATCACCAGCCGCGACTTGGCCGCCCAACTGGGTGACCGCGTCAACATCTACCCGGTCAAAGGCTATTCCATCACCGTGCAGCTGCCAGACGAAGCCAGCCAGCAAGCTGCCCCGTGGGTGAGCCTGCTGGACGATGAAACCAAACTGGTGACCAGCCGCCTGGGCCCAGACCGCTTTCGCGTCGCGGGCACAGCCGAATTCAACGGCGCCAACAAAGACATACGGGCGGACCGCATCAAGCCCCTGATCGATTGGGTGAACCAGTGCTTCCCGGGCGTGAACACGCGCCAAGTGGTGCCGTGGGCCGGTTTGCGCCCGATGATGCCCGACATGATGCCGCGCGTGGGCCGAGGCAAAAAACCCAACGTTTACTACAACACCGGACACGGCCACTTGGGCTGGACGCTGTCGGCCGGTACCGCCGATTGGGTCGCGGGCTTGGTCGCCAGTGCCAGCGGCTCAGCCACCGCGCATACTGTAGCGCCGGTGAACCGCACCGGGAATCGAGGAGGCCGATTGGTTTAAGTTGACACCTCTTCAGAGGTGTTGCTGTTGGCGAGTTGCCCCCAGTAGTTTGCCTCAGCTTCTGCCGGAGGGATGCCCCCAATTGGCGTGAGCAGTCGGACGAGGTTGAACCAGTGCACCCATTGCAGGGTGGCCAGCTCCACGGATTCCTTGGTCTTCCAGGGTCCCCGGCGGTGAATCAAACCGAGGGCTGTATGCCCGCCTGGTCCAAGCGTTCGGTGTAGCGAATGCTGACGTATTGACTGCCCCTGTCGCAATGATGCGTCAAGGCATGGGCTGCCGGCTGGCGGTCATACAGCGCCTGTTCAA
>Ga0208491_10029_pt1 | contig 72112 bp, 70 predicted proteins | sample SubbioCSW11_NovA_FD_184819 | JGI IMG/M metagenome (GOLD analysis project Ga0208491, IMG submission 184819) | Serpentinite rock and fluid subsurface biosphere microbial communities from McLaughlin Reserve, California, USA - CR11_CSW11_NovA (SPAdes) | ecosystem: Environmental > Terrestrial > Deep...
TTATGGCGTGGTCTACAGCGCCTAGATACTGCTTCCGAGATGTATGGCATCATCAGGGGCGAAGAATCCCGCCCTCCCCTGCAAGCATGGCCATAATGCCCGGTGTCAAGTGTGGGTAAAGGTCAGCCCAGAGGGAGAGGGGATATGTTAGGGAGAGGGGATATGTTAGGGAGAGGGGATATGTTAGGGAGAGGGGATATGTTAGGGAGAGGGGATATGTTAGGGAGAGGGGATATGTTAGAGGAGTAGCAGTTGTGCAGTAATAGTTTCTCCCACTGTTAACAATCCGCAGGAGTGGCGGCTCTCCCTTCGCCGATCGGTGGGAGAGCCGGGATTAAACAGCAAGATACCTTGGATTGTTTGATGATAAGGTTGGTGGCTATGGCCAAAAATTATGCAGTCCACGCTGTCTTGTTTAAATGATTGCAGCACACGTTGCGGCGTTTTTGACCTGTCGTTGCCGCTGTCACCGTGAATTAGACCGATACGATAACCGGCGAGCTCCAGGATCTTTTTACGGCCCAGACGGTTGTGCAATTCCCAGGAATCCATATTGCCGGCGACAGCTTCCACCGGCGCAATTGCTGCCAGTTCTTGGAGTACACTTTCTTCCACCAAGTCACCGGCATGTAAAACCAAGTCTACGCCGTCAAATAACGTAAAGAGCTCAGAGGGAAGCAGCCTGGCCCTCGCCGGAATGTGTGTGTCACTTATGACGCCAATTCGCATGGTTGCGCCTCCGAAAAGTGTTCTGTCTGCTCATTCCTGGGAGCGGATTTTTTCTTTTAGTTCATCAATCTTATCTAACAGATCCAGGATAATTGCCGCACCGGTTAAGTTGACACCGAGGCAGCTGCGCAGGCGAAATATTTTATCGAGCCGATCTGCCTGGCGGGTGTGTATCATGCCATTTTCAATCTCCACAAGCCCCAGTGCCACTAAGCGTTCCAGCAGTTCGGGGTGATAGTCGAGCGTTTTAATGCTAACCCAGTCATCACCGCAAGCGTCCCTTTGCACTTGTATCAAGTAGCGCTTCATTTAGGACACCTCCCTTGCTGCTTGAGCCTCCGCCAGCTTGCGCCAGAGTGTCAGTTCCTCTTCGCCAGGCTGGCGGGGAATATCGATGACAATGCTGAGATATTGGTCCCCTCGGCTGCCGTCTTTTTTCGGCAGTCCTTTGCCGCGTAAACGGAGCTTTTTGCCAGCTCGCGTTCCAGCCGGGACAGTAACTTGAACTTTTCCGTCAAGCGTGGCGGCACTCACTTTTGCTCCTAAAACTGCCTGCCATGGTGCTATCACCAGCTCTGACTCCAAATCATCTCCTGCTACTCTGTAGCCTGAGTGAGGAAGAATGTGGACTTTCAGGTACAGGTCGCCCCTCCCGCCTTCCTCGCCGCTACCTTGGCCGCGCAGGCGGATTTTTGTGTTGTCGCCTGTGCCAGGCGGAATTTTAACCGTCAGTGTTCTTGGCGTCTGTATTTGTCCGCTGCCGGCACATCCAGGGCAAAACTGCCTGCCGCTGATGCCGCTCCCGCCGCAACGCGTACAAAGATCAGACACGTTCAGCTGAATAGTCTTTTCTGCGCCTCGATATGCCTCTTCCAGAGTTAGTGTCAGTTCTGCTTCCACGTCTTGTCCTCGGCGAGGAGCACGGTGAAAGCGTTGTTCTCTTCCGGGGGCAGAATTTCCTGGCCGAAAACCACCAAAAAGCATATCAAAAAAATCGCTGAAACCGCTGTCTGTATCGGGTGAGGAATAATACATGCCTTCCATATCAGGACGGAATTCTTCGCCGGCCTGATAACTTTTCCCCAGATTATCATACTTTTGGCGCTTTTCCTGGTCGATTAGCACTTCATATGCTTCATTTATTTGTTTGAATTTCTTCTCTGCCGCTTCTTTTTCATCGGCGGCATGCAGGTCGGGATGAAACTTTCTGGCAAGCTTGCGGTACGCCGTTTTAATTTCTTTTTCACTTGCATTTTTTGTAATGCCTAAGACCTCATAGTAGTCTTGAAATTTTACACCCATTATTCACCCCGCCGTTTCCGCCTGATTTTCTCTAAATTATTTTCTTGTCTTGGGCCGTCACGTTAAAAATTCCGTTGGCATCTATCTCAAAAGTGATTTCAATAACCTGCGGCAGATCCGGATGCGTCGGCGCGATTCCCTCAAGTTTAAACTGCCCCACCCGGCGATTGTCTTTAGTTAGTTTTGGCTCACCTTGCAGAAGATAGAGATTAAGAGCAGACTGTGTATCTCCAGTTGCGGAAAAGAGACGGGCGCAGCGGGTAGGAATCGCGGTGTTCCGCTCAATTATTGTGCTCACATAACCGCCCTCCGTTTCCATTTCCAGGGAAAACGGGGTTATATCCAAAAGTAACAACTCTTTTAACTCACCTGTCAATATGCCGGCTTGGATGGCAGCGCCTAAAGCCACAGCCTCATCGGGGTTTACGCAGCGGTTTATTTCCCGTTTCCCAATGATCTTCCGCACAAGTTCCTGTACCGCCGGAATTCTGGTGGAGCTGCCCACTAAAAGCACCTGGTCGACATCGTCTGCTGTGATTTTGGCTTCGGCCAGCGCCGCCTCAAGAGAGGCACGGCATCTCTCCAGCAGATGAGCAGTCAATTCATTAAACTGAGCACGTTTTAGTATTACTTCCAGGTGTTTGGGAGCGGCGGCAGCGGTGCTGATAAATGGCAGACTTATCTGTGTTTCCAGAACTGTGGAAAGCTCAACTTTAGCATTCTCCGCCGCTTCTGTCAGGCGCTGCAGTGCCTGTTTGTCCTGGCGCAAGTTAATACCGTGGCGCTTCTCAAATTCGGCAGCCAGCCAGTCCGTCACTTCTTTGTCGAAATTGCCGCCACCCAGATGGGTATCGCCGACTGTGGCCCGCACTTCAAACAGATCGCCGCTCACATCCAGTACGGAAACGTCCAGCGATCCGCCGCCCAAGTCGAAGACGAGTATGGTTTCATGCGCTTTTCTGGAGAAGCCGTAGGCTAACGCCGCGGCTGTAGGTTCGTTAATAATCCTAAGCACGTTAAGTCCTGCAATTTGTGCGGCGTCCATCGTGCTGCGCCGCTGGGAGTCATTAAAGTGCGCCGGCACGCTAATTACCACATCATGAACTGTTTCACCCAGGTAGGAGGAGGCGTCGTCCACCAGTTTGCGCAGCAGCAGGGCAGACAGTTCTTCAGGGGCATAAAGCTTATCGTCAATTTCAAAACGCACCGCCTCATTAGGGCCTGACACTACATTGCAGCTAACAAGCTCTATCTCTTCCGCCGCTTCGCGGTATCTGCGCCCGATAAAGCGCTTTAGCGAATAGAGCGTCCGCTCCGGGTTCAGCGTGCTTTGGCGCTTAGCATTCTGTCCGATTAAGTGTCCGTTTTCTTTAAAGGCTACTACAGAAGGTGTCGTTCGCATGCCTGCCGCATTAACAATCACCACCGGATGAGCGTCTTTGAGGACGGCCACCACAGAATTTGTTGTGCCAAGATCAATCCCTACTGCTTTTGCCATCCTTTATCCCTCCGCACTGCCTTCTATATGCAATTATAACCAATCTGAGGGGCAGAAAAACTTAGCAAAATATTAAAAGTAAGATTATGTTTCGCTTTTTGTACAGGAAATTATCTGGATTTCCTGCACAATAGGTTCTTAATAGATTATTACAGCTGCAGCAGCGGCCGGAGAGGTGCAGGAAATCAAGGTTTTGCCCGCGAATCCATGTGCCTTAAATACGAGTGAAAGATCAGGTGAATGGCCTTGGGGGATAAAGGTGCGGCTCTATTTTTTAATTTTTTCTCCCGTCTGCTGGGCATAGTGGGAGTCACCTATACTGAGGAATTGACGTCACAGCTCATAAATAATGTGGAATCTTTAGTTTTTATTCTGGATGAGAACGGCAGAATTGTCGTCTTTAATCCTGCTTGTGAACGGCTAAGCGGTTATAAGCAGCAGGAAGTTTTGGGCAAGAGGTATGAGATGTTTTTGCCGACAGAGGAAGTTGAGCGAGTAGCGCAGGGAATCAACACGGTGTTTTCAGATAAGAGAATATGGCAAGATGAAATTCAGTGGTTCACTAAAGAAGGAAAGCGACGCTGGATTGCTTGTTCCAAGAGCTGTTTTATTGAAAAAAATGGGTTTGCCAAATATCTCCTTGCTACCGGCTTGGATGTGACGGAAGCGAGGCTGTGGGAAAAGCGCCAGCCATTAAGTTTGGAATCTGACCAGCGCAGTAAAAGCGAGTCAATTTTAGTCGCGCTACTGGAAAAATCGAGGGAGGGATTTTTCGTCACCAGCCCTGAGGGCAGTATTAGCTATTACAGCAAGGCTATGGAGCAGATAAGCGGTTATAGCAAGGACCAAGTAGCGGAGCATGGTTGGTTTTATCTGCTCTTTCCACACGAGGAAGAGCGCAGGCAGGCGGTGCAAAAAGTACGCCTAGTCATGGCTGGAAAACTTGAATTTGTGGAATTAGATATTACCCGTAAGGACGGGATAAAAAATTGGGTGAGATTCTCCGTGACTCCTCTGGAGATTGACGGGAAGCAACATACTCTTACTACTCTGGGTGAAACAGCCAAATCAGAACCGCTAATGACAGAAAACCTTCCAATTCTCAATTGAAAAGGAGGGTTTTTTGTTGTAAGAAAATTCCCCTCCGGTGGAGGGGTGGCGCAAAGCGCCGGGGTGGTTACCTCCGGTGGAGGGGTGGCGCAAAGCGCCGGGGTGGTTACCTCCGGTGGAGGGGTGGCGCAAAGCGCCGGGGGGTTACCTCTGGTGGAGGGGTGGTTACCAACGATGGAGTTTCTGCCTTTTAGAGGCTTGTGTTTGAAAGTTTGTTGAGGCGGTATGCGACCACCCCGCCCTTGCGGGCACCCCTCCAGGGGAGGGGAATTTTTGTAGCAGGAAATAAAGAAAACGCGTAGCGTCTTTTTTTTATTGCGTTCCGCAAAAAAAAGGAGTACCATGAATAACAGTGGGGCTTTTAATTTAAACTTCGAAAGAAGAAGCCGAAGGAGATAATATACTTTCAATATGAAAAAAACGATAATTATTATGTCAGTCGTTGTTTTGTTTATGGCTGCGCTCGCGGTGTCACGTGGTGGAATTGTTCTGCTTGGGCAGGGAGCGCTGTCAGGTTTGCAGATGTTTGTCGGCGTTCTGCCGCTGTTGTTAGCTGCATTTGCTCTCGGCGGCTTAGTTCAAGTTCTGATAGATCAGCAAAAAGTTTACCGTTTACTTGGCAAAGGGTCCGGTTTGAAGGGAATCCTGCTTGCTGCTGCCATCGGTGGGATTATCCCAGGCGGACCGTATGTTTATTATCCTATTGCAGCATCCCTGGCTAGCGCCGGGGCGGAGGCTCCTGCGATTATGGCTTTTGTTGTGGGCAAGAGCCTCTGGGATGTATCTCGCATGCCGATGGAGGTGGCGATCATGGGGGGAGATATTGCTTTAGCTCGCTACTTGGCGACTTTTGCTTTCCCCGTTCTCATCGGTCTGCTGACTAAATGGCTCTATCCGGGATTAGCACAGCAACTATTGCCGGTGGCCAGGAAAGAAGGAGAGGTGTAATGGCAGGAACAGTTTGGATTCTTATTCTCCTTGTGGTCGCACTTTTTCTTCTTGCCATGAAGCGTAAAGATGACAGCCATAAGAAAGGCATTAAAATCGGCGCAAATATGTTCTACAGCTATCTGCCGGTGTTGGTTCTGGCTTTTTTAGCTGCGGGCCTGCTGGAAGTGGTGCTTCCCGCTGCTCTGGTGCAATACTGGCTGGGTGCGGAGTCTGGGTGGCGCGGCATTCTCATCGGTAGTGGCGCCGGCATGCTAGTGGCAGCCGGTCCATATGTCTCGTTTCCCATCTTTGCCTCTATAGCGCAGAGTGGTGCCGGTATCGGGACTACTGTGGCGCTGATCACAAGTTGGAGCGTCATGTCCTTATCCAAACTTCCTTTTGAAACAGTCCTTTTGGGCACTCGTTTTACTTTTGCCCGCTTAAGTCTGGTTCTGCTAATTCCAGTAATCGCAGGACTCCTGGCACAATATCTTTTTAACGGTATCATCTGAAATTATTCTTAATTAACCAAGCTATTTTTCTGATCCTTTTATAATTAACTCCGGGACTTGCTGGGTCCTGGCGCTTTAATCTGGACTACCTGACGAAAAGGTGTAGGATAGGCCAAAACATGGTCACTTGCCTGTTATTTCTCCTGCCCGGCTTATTCGAGCGAAAGATAAGACGGGAGAGCTGGTTATGGTGGCAGGCTTTGCTTTGTTGCGGGCAAAACGGGCATTTTTAGCTGCGCAAGTTTTTTTAGAAGCTTTGAGAGAGAGGGAAGTTTTATGAAATTTTTTGATTTCAGTAATCTGCGCGGTGATGTTTTTGGGGGGCTCACCGCGGGAATTGTTGCTTTGCCGCTGGCGCTTGCTTTCGGAGAGGCCTCTGGTGCAGGTCCCATGGCCGGCCTTTGGGGTGCAATTTTCGTCGGTTTTTTCGCCGCTCTTTTTGGGGGAACAGGCTCGCAGGTTTCCGGCCCCACCGGTCCCATGGTTATCGTTTTCGCAGGCATTTACGGCAAGCTTGCCGGTGATCCGGTACTAGTATTCAGTGCCGTATTTTTTGCAGGGCTTATTCAGATAGTCTTGGGATTATTGAAAGTCGGCAAATATATCAGCCTTGTACCATATCCTGTTGTCTCCGGATTCATGAGTGGTATCGGATGTATTATTATCGCGCTGCAATTATCGCGTCTCTTTGGCCATGAACCGCTGGCAGGCGGCACTCTTCCTGCGCTTTCAGCCATTCCCGGGGCGATTGCCAATCCGGTCTTCCCTGCTTTGCTTGTAGGTTTAATTGCATTGGCAATCGTATTTCTCTGGCCGAAGGCATGGGTTAAATGGTTTCCCGGCCCCCTGGCTGCTCTCCTGATTGGGACAGTCATCAGCCGCTTTGTTCCCGGCGCTCCTATCCTTGGCGATATTCCTACCGGTTTTCCCCGCATATATTTTCCCACCCTATCCTTTCAATTCCTCCCCATTGTGATTGAGTCGATAATTATTCTTGCCGTACTCGGCGGAATAGACAGCCTGCTGACCTCATTGGTTGCCGATAATATGACGAGGACTCGCCATCGCTCCAACCAGGAGTTGATTGGACAAGGCATTGGTAACGCTTTTGCTGGCATTTTTGGCGGAGTACCCGGCGCCGGCGCAACCATGCGCACCGTTGTGAACATTCATAATGGCGGGCGTACGAAACTGTCAGGCATGACTCATTCCTTTGTTTTGTTGGCTATTGTGCTTGCGTTTGGACCGCTGGCGGGGAAAATACCCCACGCCGTCCTTGCCGGTATTTTAATCAAGGTAGGATATGATATCATCGATAGATATTTTTTGCAGCGAGCCGGAAGTTCACCGCGCTGGGATCTGTTTTTAATGCTGCTCGTCCTTGCGTTGACTGTGTTTGTAGACCTTATTACTGCTGTGCTTGTTGGTGCGCTATTGTCTGCGATTTTGTTCGTCAAGCGGATGGCAGATTTTCAACTTACCCAATTTTGTGCGACTAACTCAAGTCACAGCGATCCTAAAGTTAGGGCATTGCTCGAAGTCGCCTGCTCATGCGTGACTTTGCTCGAATTTAACGGCCCGTTGAGTTTTGCTGTAATCGCAGACTTTGAGCAAATGATGCGCGAGCGCTTAAAAGATGATAAGGAGTTCATCATTCTTGATTTCTCCAATATGCCTCAGATTGATTTGTCTGCAACGCGGGCTGTGGAGACCATTATCTTTGATGCGCTTGATAGAGGGAAAAGAGTGTATTTGACCGGGATGAGCGCAAAGGTGAACAGTGTAATCAGGTCCTTCTGCGATCAACAGTGCATTTCAGATGGGATGTGTTTTGAAACATCGGTGGAGGCACTGGAAGCGGTCATTTCTTCCCGGGAGGAACTGTGCTGCTTGCAGCATGCCTCAGCTGCCCGGACGTAGTTAAAAAGTTGTTAATTTTAACAATCTTAGGCCATTTGTGCCAAAATAATGGCTGAAGCAGGGATAATGATTGAAAAAGCGAATTATAGAAAAAAAATGCCTTGGAGGCGCTTATGATTGACCGGGAAAAAATTCAGGTTGCTGTGCGGATGATTTTGGAAGCCATTGGTGAGGATCCGGAGCGGGAGGGCTTAAAAGATACGCCTGCGCGAGTGGCGAAAATGTATGAGGAAGTATTCTCCGGGCTGCACTGCGACCCATGCGACCATTTGGAAACCTGTTTTTATGAGGAACGGCATGATGAAATGGTGTTAATCAAAGACATTAGTATTTATTCTATGTGCGAGCATCATTTGCTTCCTTTTTATGGCAAAGCACACGTCGCCTATATTCCGAATCCCGCTAAAATCACCGGACTAAGTAAATTGGTGCGTGTAGTGGAGACATTGGCTCGCCGTCCACAGCTGCAGGAGCGACTGACTACTCAAATTGCCGATACGATCATGAAAAAGCTGGAAAGCAAGGGAGTAGTGGTGGTGATAGAAGCAGAGCATCTCTGCATGACCATTCGCGGTGTAAAGAAGCCTGGTTCAACAACCGTCACCTCTGCGGTGCGCGGCATTTTTCGGACTAATCATTTGACGCGGGCAGAAGCCTTCTCGCTCATCAAAGGTAATGCGTAATGGAAGCTGTGCAAAAACTGATACAAGATCACGATTATCTTTACTATTTGTCCCTGACTAAAAATTATGAAACCGACAGGCGTTATTGCTGCCACAATTTTAGTCATTTGCTGGATGTGGCCCGGATTGCCTGGATTCTTTGTCTGGAGCGCCAAATTAGTCTTCCCCGCTCTGTGGTGTATGCCGCGGCGCTGCTGCACGATATCGGACGGTTTGCTGAGCATGAAGACGGGAGAATTGATCACGCCGCGAAAAGTGCTTCGCTGGCTGAGCCTCTCCTTGCCAGGCACGGGTTTTCCTTGGCCGAAACTAAGCTTATTCTGCAGGCCATCCTTGTCCACCGTCAGACGCCTGAGACGGTAACCGATTTGCTTGGTGCAGTGTTGGCTGAAGCAGATGACCTGTCCCGTCTTTGCTATGACTGTCCCGCTCAGGCGGGCTGCCACAAGGCCAAACGGATGCCGACGCTGGGCGGTATCCAGTACTGACTGCGGAGGAATTATGCAAAAGAAACTTACCCTTAAAGGCAGAACGTACGATTTAATGGAAAACACTTTGATAATGGGTATCTTGAATGTCACCCCTGATTCTTTTTCTGATGGCGGCCTTTACTTTGACACTGGGCGTGCGGTGGAGCATGCTTTGCGTTTGGTGGCAGAAGGCGCTCATATCATTGACATTGGCGGTGAATCGACCCGTCCCGGGCATCGGCCGCTCTCCGGCGATGAAGAGCGGGCGCGGGTGATTCCGGTGATCCGTGCCGTCTGCAACGCGACTGAGGTGCCTGTTTCTGTGGATACATCTAAGGCGGAAGTGGCGGAGGCCGCCTTAGATGCGGGGGCGGCTATGCTAAATGATGTCTGGGGTGGACAGAAAGACCAGGGGCTGCTCAAGCTGGCAGCTGCTGCCGATGTTCCCATCTGTTTAATGCATAACCGGCAAGAAGCGGTCTATGAGGATGTAATTAAGGAGATTAAAGCCGACCTGCTAAAGAGCGTGGCCTTGGCGGAGGAGCTTGGCGTTAGCAAAGAAAAAATCATTTTAGATCCCGGCATTGGCTTTGCTAAAACAGTGACAGATAATCTGCAAGTGTTAAAATGCTTGCACGCATATACCGCACTGGGTTATCCTCTGCTTTTAGGCACTTCACGCAAATCATTTATCGGCAAAGTACTGGGTTTGCCGGTTGAAGAGCGGGAGGAAGGGACTGCTGCCACAGTGGCATACGGTATTTGCCACGGCGCAAGCATCGTCCGCGTTCACAATGTACAATACATGAGCCGAGTAGCGCGCATGACAGACGCCATGCTCCGAGGGGGGTGCCAAGATGGATAAAGTTATCCTGGAAAATATGCGGTTTTACGCCTATCACGGTGTGCTTGCCGAAGAAAATCGTCTGGGGCAGTGTTTTGCTGTCACTCTCGTGATGGGTACAGATATAAAAGCTGCCGCCCATAACGACGATCTGGCTAAGGCCATCAATTATGCAGAATGCTATGCCGCCGTCAAAAGTATTATGGAAGGCACACCTGTTAAGCTCTTGGAAACATTGGCAGAAGCTATCGCCGCCAAAATTCTCTCCCTAGGAGCACTTACTGTGCAAGTAAGCGTGAAGAAGTTGCATCCCCCCATCTCCGGGCAGCTTGATTTTGCCGCGGTAGAGATTGAAAGGAGCCTCCTTTAATGGCTTGCGTTTTCCTTGGGTTGGGCAGCAACATGGGTGACCGGCAAAGAGAACTGAATTTTGCCATGGAATCGTTGCACAATCATCCTGACATCACGCTCATCAAGGCAGCCCCTATTCTGGAGACTGACCCGGTCGGTTATGTTGAGCAGGCAAAATTCTTGAATACTGTAGTGGAGATTGAAACTGCTCTGGCGCCTGCTTTACTCCTTGCCGCGCTGCAGCAGATCGAATGCGACGCCGGCCGTGTGCGTACTGTCTGCTGGGGCCCTCGAACATTGGATATCGACATTCTTCTCTATGATGATCTGGTGCTATCCGAACCGAATCTAATCATTCCCCATCCTCTTTTGCATCAACGAGAATTTGTGCTTGTTCCTTTGGCACACCTTGCACCGAATCTGCCTGTTCCGCCGGATAATCGCACCGTCCGGGAGCTCCTGGCCCAATACCAGCAAAGCAGGTGACCTGATGCTGCTCATGGTTGACAACTATGACTCTTTCACATATAACCTGGTTCAGTTTCTTGGCGAGCTTGGCGCCGACATCCGCGTTTTTCGCAACAAAAGTATTGCTCCGGATGATGTAGCTGGATTGAATCCTGCTCACATCATTATCTCCCCGGGGCCATGTACCCCGAATGAAGCCGGAGCGTCCATGGAGATTATCGGTCGTTGCGCCGGAAAAATTCCCATCCTGGGCATCTGTCTTGGCCATCAAAGTTTAGGGCAAGTCTTTGGTGGCCGGGTCATCAGGGCTTTGCGGCCTGTTCACGGTAAAAACTCGCTGATTTACCACAACTGCAGCGGCGTGTTTGCCGGTCTTCCCGTACCTTTTTCTGCAACGCGCTACCATTCCTTGGTTATCGAACGAGAAACCCTTCCTGATTGCTTGGAAATTACGGCTGAAACTAAGGAAGGGGAAATTATGGGATTGCGCCATAAGCATATTCCTTGCCTGGAAGGCGTTCAGTTCCATCCTGAGGCGATTCTCACAGAACACGGACTAAGCCTGTTGGCTAACTTCCTGCGCTATAAGCTCAGCGGGCAGGAGGAATCGTCGTGTCTCGACTAAAACCGTTGCTGGAGGAAATCAGCATAGACTGTCAGTTGGAGCAGCTCTTTACTGCTTTTGTCAACGAGCCGTATCCGTTCTGGCTCGACAGCAGCCTGCCCGGCGGGGAAATAGGCCGCTGGTCGTTTATGGGCAGCAATCCCTTTATGCTTTTAAAGACATATGGTCGCAGGATTGTACTTGAAGAGGAAGGCGTGACCCGTTCCTTTTCCGCCAACCCTTTTGAAGTGCTGCGGCAATGCTTGAAGCGCTTTAGTTTGGAGCGCGGAGACTTGCACATGCCCTTTTTGGGTGGTGCCGTTGGCTTTTTTTCCTACGATTTAGGTCGTATGGTGGAAAGTTTGCCTGAACAGACTGAGGATGATTTAAAGATGCCAGATATTTATCTGGGCTTCTATCATGCCTTTGTCGCCATCGACCATGCGGAAAACCGCGTTTTTCTTGTTTCCTCCGGCCATCCTCTCCAGGGAGAGGATGCGGCAGCCAAGGCGGCGGCAGAACTGGTTGTCCTGCGGGAAAAATTGCGGCGGCAGTTAATTCTGCCCGACCCCTGGTCTGAGCCTGACCTTGCTGCTGCCGACATTCATACATTTTTCAGTCCCGAGTCTTATGGAGAAGCGGTAGAGCGCATCCGCGACTATATCATCGCCGGTGATATCTACCAGGCAAATATGACGCAACGCTTTGATGCGCCTTTACGTATGCCGCCTTTTCAGCTCTACCGTCGCCTGCGGCAAGTTAACCCGGCACCGTTTGCCGCCTACCTGGATTGCGGCCATGGTTTACGCGTGCTCAGCTCTTCGCCGGAGCGGTTTGTGCTCCTAGAAGATAGTCAGGTGGAAACACGTCCTATTAAAGGTACCCGTCCCCGCGGTAAAACGCCGGAAGAAGACAATGCCTTTGGAGAAGAACTGCTGGCCAGTGAAAAAGATCGCGCCGAACTTGTCATGATTATCGATTTGGAACGAAATGACTTAGGACGTGTTTGCGCCTATGGCACAGTTAACGTGCCGGAGCTGATGACTCTGGAAAAATACGCCACCGTCTTTCATCTTGTTTCCACCGTTCGCGGTCAATTAGCCTCCGGCAAAGATACGGTGGATCTGCTCAAGGCAATATTTCCCGGAGGTTCCATCACCGGTGCGCCGAAAATTCGTGCTATGGAAATTATCGAAGAACTTGAGCCGGTCCGCCGCGGCGTTTATACCGGTTCTATTGGTTATATCGGTTTTGATGGGCGGGCCGACTTGAATATTGTTATTCGCACTTTCATTAACAAAGCTGATAAAGTCCATCTTCAGGTGGGCGGCGGTATCGTTTACGATTCCGATCCTCTGCGGGAATACGAAGAAACTCTCCACAAGGCAAAAGCCCTCCTAAAAAGTCTCGGGGTAAATAGCTTTCAGGAGGTGCCGAGTGACTGATTATTGCTATCTCAATGGAACGCTTATGCTCTCCGGCTCTTGTCAGATTTCCGTCACAGATCGTTCCTATCTTTTGGGAGACGGTCTTTTTGAAACTATTCTTGTCCAGAACGGCAAGCCGCTCTGCCTCAGTGAACACCTTAGCCGCCTTCAGCAGTCGTCCGCTTTTTTTGCTTATAGACTGCCCTCTGCAGAAGAGCTGGCAGAAGCCATCTGGGCTGTCATTGAAGCAAATGCTCTTGAAAGCGGTTCTATGCGTCTTACTGTTTCTCCCAGAGAAAGCTTAGGGCTGCTGCCTAAAACAGATAGCGCACTCAATATTTTGATTACACTGCGCCACGGCCGACCATACGTGGAGGAGCTTTATGAGCGGGGTTTTACGGCTATCATCGCTCAAACTACCCGCAGAAACGAGTACTCCCCGTTGTCCCGCCATAAAACCACCAATTTTGCAGATAGTATCCTCGCCAAGCAAGAAGCCATCTTCAACGGAAATGATGAGGCTATTCTTTTAAATACTGCCGGCAGGCTAACCGAGGCTACGGTGGCTAACCTGTTTTTGGTCATAAATGGCGAAGTGCTTACGCCCCCCATTGCAGATGGAGTTCTTCCCGGTATCATGCGGCGAAAGGTTTTGGAACTGTGCCGAAACTTAAACATTACAGCCAAGGAACAAACCCTGACCCCCAAAGATTTAGAGGGAGCGGCTGAGGCTTTTCTCACCAATTCGCTTATGGGTGTTATGCCAATCAGACAAATTCAGACTGTTTGTTTTTCAGCCAAGGTCACGCGGCGGATAGCGGCAGCGCTAGGAATAGAGAGCAAGTGAAAGGAGAGAAAAAATGTTATCTTTTCTGATGAACGAAAGGCAGCAAAAACTGCAGGCGGAGACTAGAACCTTTGTTAAAAACGTAAATAAGCAACTGATTTTGGATATGGATGCGGAACGCATTACCTATCCGGCTGATTACATGCGCGCCTTGGCAGACGCTAATCTGTTTGGGTTGCGTTTTCCGCGGGAGTATGGCGGACGGGGGTACGGGTGGAGTGAAGAAGTGGTCGCGCTGGAGGAGGTCGGCTATTTAGGCACTTCGTTGGCTTGTCTTTATTCCTTGCCCTCTATTGTGGGGGAAGCAATTCATCTTTTCGGAACTGCTTACCAGAAAGAAAATTATTTAAAAGCTACTCTTGAAGGGCGGAAGTTTACAGCCGAAGCGCTTACTGAACCACGTGGAGGTTCAGACTTTTTCGGTGCCACAACTACCGCAAAGAAGGTAGACGGCGGTTACATACTTAACGGACAGAAACGTTTTGTCGTCGGCGCTGAGGGAGCCGACTACTTTCTTGTTTATGCTAAAACGGCTGAGAACGCTAAGCCCCAGCAAAGCATCAGCGCTTTCCTCGTTGATCGTGGTGCAGGCGTTGAAGTTAAGCATATCTACGGTTTGATGGGTACCCGCGGCGGCGGTGCCGGTCGCTTGGTCTTTAAAGACGTCTTTGTCCCAACAGCGAACTTGATCGGAGAGGAAAATGACGCCGGCAGTATTTTTTATCGGATGATGATTCCCGAGCGCCTTACCAGTGCCGCCGGTGCTTTGGGGATGGCTCAAGCTTCTCTGGATGTAGCTCTTAAATATAGCCGTAAACGTAAAGCTTTTGGGCAGCCTATTAAGAATTTTCAAGCGGTTAGTTTCAAAGTGGCTGAGTGTATTACGCAGCTGGATGCAGCGCGCGCCCTGATTTATGCCACCGCCTGCTGCATTGATGCTGACAGTCCTGCGGCGCTGCAGCGTCGTATGGTTTCTCAGGCGAAGAAGTTTTGCACAGAAACTGCATGGACAGTTGTTAATCACGCCATGCAGATTTTGGGGGGCATCGGCTATACTAACGTTTATCCTGTCGAGCGTTTCTTGCGGGATATCCGTTTGATTATGATTTGGACAGGGACAAACGAAATTATGGACCTCATTATTCAGCATGAATACTACAAAGAAAGAGAGCATGGTTCTGCCGGTCGCGACATCGAAGCAGACGCCCCCGAAGCGGACAATGAGGAAGAAAAAATCTACGAATAAAAAGCGCAAAAAATTTTACCAAATAATTCAGAATATTGTTGCAATTACACTTATCCTCTGTTATAGTAAGGGCATGGGAATGAAAACGAGTCTTTAAGCCTTGAAATATACCTTCCCTCTAAGATGGATCGTGCCCCTCCCTGCACGGTTCATTTTTTTGTTATTTTTTTGGCGGCTGAATAATTAGCGAACCTTCCTGCCCGGGGTTAAGCAGGGCAGCAATCAATGCGGTCTTTGAAAATTCTCCCTTGCTAATAATGCGCATATAATCTTTTTTGCCTAATAGCTGCCTGGTGATATCAGAGAGGGAAAAACCCTTTAGCTGTAGTGCTTTTGCTTTTTCCTCCAAAGTTTCAATGTGGAGCAGTTTGCGGGTCAATGCTTCCGGCCCTTTTTGCAGTCGACCACGGTGGCTGCAAAATAAGGTGGAAAAATTCAACTTTGCCAGTTTCTTCAGTGTTTCTTTCATTTTTGGCAGATCTTCGTTCTGATAAAGGTAAAAAATTTTCTCTCCCACATACAGATCGCCGGTAAACGGCCAGCCTTCCTTTTTCTCGTACAGGCAAAGATGATCTGCGGAGTGACCAGGGGAGGCAATAACTTGGAAGACATATTTTTCGGTTTTTATAACTTCTCGGACAATCTGGCTCCGGCCTGCTGCGGGAGTGCCCCAGACAAAACGCCGGTAGTACGGGATCACGGGAGGGGAAGAAAGATAGTTCACTGCCTCTTGATGTGCGTAGGGAACAATTCCCAACAAGTTAAATAGGTCCACATTACCGGCATGGTCTTCATGGCAATGGGTAAACACTGCTTGATCGGGCTTGTTTTCCAGATAGAAGGCATGTAATTTAGTTTTAAAATAAGGAGAACCGCCCTCTACAGCCAATCCGTCAACGATAAAGCTACAGGTTGCTCGTATAGTGCGCCCAAGCACGGCTTTACCCATTTTTACGCAAGTTACCCCCTGGTTGGCAGATACCTGAAACACAAAAACCACATCCTTTTAAACAGAAAATTTTGAATATGTAAAGTTAATTTAATTATAGCATATCCAAGGTTACTCGAGCGCTGAGGATAAAATTAAAAACTGAAAAAATTTGAAAAGCGAACATTTTAAAAAAGAAAATAGAAAACAAATGGTAAAAGGATTTTTAGACTACTGTGTCGAATAACTAGCGGGAGAAGCGTGGCGAGGCGGAAGAAAGCCTTTTGTTTGCGCTGAATTTATGTGATAGGCGACACGAGAACAGAAGAAAAAAATAAAAAGGGGGATTAAATTTGAAAAAGATTTTAGTCGGATTGCTAGTACTGACCTTGATCTCAGGCGCTTTGCTAAGCGGCTGAGATCAAGGGCTGAGAATGGCGGGGCGGTGCCTGTCAATGATTTAATTATTGCCATTGGCGCGGAACCTGAGAATCTTGATCCGTTGAAGATGATGTCTTCTCCGGCGGCAACCATTTCAGAACATATGATTGAGAGGCTGATTTACTTAGATGTTGATGGTACGTTAAAGCCTAGCCTGGCTGAATCCTGGGTGCCTTCAGAAGATGGTTTAGCCTGGGATTTGAAGCTCCGCGAAGGCGTACTCTTTCATGACGGCACACCATTTAACGCTGAAGCAGTGAAATTTAATCTGGATCGCTTTTTAGGCTTTGCAGACCCGGAAAACAAAGCGGTATTCGCCTTTTTGCTAAATGAAGTCAGAGAAGTTGAAGTAGTGGGGGAATATCTGGTCAGGATCCACCTGAACAGGCCGTTCGCGCCGATCGCTTCCCACCTGTCCCATTCATTTATTGGCATGCACAGCCCTGCTTCTCTGCAAGCACTGGCTGACGGAGTGTTTGTGGAGGCACCGGTAGGTACCGGTCCGTTCAAATTCGGTTCCTGGGAACGTGGTCAACAATTCGTTATGACCAGAAATGAAACTTATTGGGGTGGTGCGCCCCAGCTGGCCTCCGTCACTTTTAAGTTTGTGCCGGAAGCCGGCTCCCGTGTAATGATGTTGGAAGCCGGTGAAGTACATGCCATCACCGCCGTTCCTCCTACTGAGATTGCCCGCTTGGAAGGAGTAGCCGATATTGAAGTGGTGCGTCAGAGCAGCGTACGCGTCATTTACCTCGGTTTTAACATGGAACGCGAAATTTTCCAGGACATCAGAGTCAGGCAGGCTCTGAACTATGCTATTGATAAAAACGCGCTGGTTGACACTATTTTCCAAGGCGTGGGTCAGCCTTCCACTGCGCCTATAGTTCCCGCTGTTTTCGGGTACACCTCAGTAGGACCATATGAGTATAACCCACAAAGAGCTAAAGAGTTGTTGGCAGAGGCCGGTTTTGCTGATGGGTTTGATATTACGCTTTTTCATCCCACCGGCAGATACCCGCAGGATGCTTCTGTAATCGTGGCTATTCAGGCGATGTTGGCCGAAGTAGGTGTTAATGCCACTCTTGAAACTCGTGAATGGGGGACATACCTCAGCACAGTAATTGTTCCGCCGGCTGAAGCTCAACATGATATGTTTATGTTAGGCTGGGGAACCATGACGCTTGATGCCGACTATGGTCTCTATGCCTTATTCCATTCGTCGCAGTGGCCGCCTGCCAATAACGTGTCTTACTACAGCAATCCCGAAGTGGACGCGCTTTTAGACGAAGCAAGGGTAACGCCCGACCGTACAGTTCGCGAAGGATTATATCAGCAGATTATCAGCAAGATCTGGGAGGATGCTCCCTGGGTATTCCTTTATAACGAAGGACAAGTTAACGCAGTTCGTGCCAACGTTAAAGGTTTAATCCACCATCCACTGGAGAATATTTCTGCCTGGGATGCCTATATTGAGTAAACAGAAAGTGTCAGCGTGAAAATCTTTAAGTAAAATGCGATGGGGTCAGGGCCGGAGACAGTCTGCAGCCCTGACCCGTTGCATTGCTTACTGATGGCGGAAAAAGCGGGAGTTTATTGAGAGCAAAACCGCGGGAGGTGAGAAAGGATGACTGGATATATTATCAGGAGGCTGCTGCTAGCCGTTCCTGTTTTGCTGGGTGTGTCTATCTTGGTTTTTGCAATTATTCGTTTTATTCCCGGTGATCCGGCCAGAGCCATCGCCGGCGTTCACGCCACTCCGCAGTATATTGAGCAGGTGAGAAAAGAGCTGCTTTTGGATAAAGGCTTGCACATCCAGTATTTTGTTTATGTGAGCAATTTGCTGCGCGGCGATTTGGGCAGGTCTGCTTTTACCAGACGCCCGGTAATCACAGAATTGCGGGAGAGGTTTCCAAATACCGTGCTTTTGGCTTTGACATCAATGGCCATAGCCACAGTGCTGGGGATGGGGGCCGGGATTGTCTCTGCCAGTAAACGGAATTCAGTTTTCGACAATGTTAGCATGGTGGCTTCGCTGGTGGGAGTGGCAGCGCCCGTCTTTTGGCTGGGCGTGATGCTGCAGCTGCTGTTTTCCGTGCGGCTGGGTTGGCTGCCTTCAGGCGGAATGGGGGGAATAGAAACGTTTGTTTTGCCGGCTACGACTCTTGGGCTGGCTACGGCGGCTTTAATTGCCCGCATCACGCGTTCCAGCATGCTGGAGGTTTTGAGACAAGATTTCATTACTACCGCCCGGGCTAAAGGCTTGAGCGAGCGGGTAGTGATCCTTAAACATGCGTTGAAAAGCGCTTTTATTCCGGTTATTACGGTGATGGGACTGCAGTTTGGCGGCTTGTTGGGCGGCGCTGTTTTAACTGAAACAGTCTTCTCCTGGCCTGGCATTGGACGGCTGATGGTTGACTCCATTCTCACACGTGATTACCCGGTGGTGCAGGGGACGGTGCTTCTTCTGGCCGTAATGTTTGTTTTGATTAACATTGCGGTAGATATTGCGTACGCCTTCCTAGACCCCAGGATTAGTTTCGCTACGGGGGAGGGGGAGTAAGCTTTGAGCAGCAAGCTGCAAGTTGCAGAGAGAGCGGTGAATGCCAAGGATACAGAATTTCAACAGGTACTGCGTCATCTGCGCCGTAACCGCATGGCCATGGCCGGAGTGGCAATTTTGTTTGTTTTCCTGCTGGGGGCGATTTTTGCGCCGCTCTTAACCACCTTTGACCCTACAAGGCCTGACTTTGGCAATGCGTTTCAGAAACCTTCGGCTACACACATTTTCGGCACCGATGAATTGGGTCGTGATGTCTTTGCAAGGATCTTATACGGCTCGCAAATTTCGCTCTTAATTGGTTTGATTTCTGTTTCCATCGGTCTGATATTAGGAGTGCCTGTAGGCGCTTTGTCCGGCTATTATGGGGGAAAGCTTGACCTGATTGTTCAGCGGCTGATTGATATTATGATTGCTTTTCCTGGGATTCTGCTCGCCATTGTGATTGTGACCATGCTGGGAACGGGAGTGGAAAATGTGATGATTGCCACAGGAGTTGCTTCGATTCCCACTTATACCCGTCTGGTGCGTGGCTCGGTGCTGGCTGTAAAAGAGTTGCGTTTTGTGGCGGCAGCTAAGGTGCTGGGAATTAGTGATCTGAGAATTATTGTGCGTCATATTCTCCCTAATTGTATGGGACCTATCGTGGTTCAATCTACTTTCCAGGTGGCGACCGCCATCCTTTGGGCAGCGGGCCTAGGTTTTCTCGGGTTGGGAGCCCAGCCACCTGATCCGGAGTGGGGTGCTATGCTCAGTAAGGGCAGAGAATTTATTCGTACCGCACATCACTTGACTACTTTCCCTGGCTTGGCGATTCTTTTGATGGTTCTTGGCTTCAACTTATTAGGGGATGGTCTTCGTGACGCGCTTGACCCCAAATCCAGGAAGTTTAGATAAAGGGTGACATGATGGAATATTTATTACAGGTTAAAAACCTGCAGACAAATTTTTATACTGATGAATGTGTGGTTCGCGCTGTTGACGATGTTTCCTTTACTGTGAAGCCCGGTGAAATAGTGGGGGTGGTAGGGGAATCCGGCTCGGGCAAAAGCGTGGTTTCACAAAGTATCATGCGCTTGGTGGCATACCCGCCAGGACGGATTGACGGCGGGCAGATCCTTTATAAAGGTGAAGATTTGTTAAAGAAAAGCGAGCGGGAGATGCGCAAAATCAGGGGAAATGAAATTTCCATGATTTTTCAGGAGCCGATGACATCTTTTACGCCGGTCTATACTATCGGCGACCAGGTAAGCGAGGCAATTCGGCTGCACCAGCGTCTTGGCAAGAAAGAAGCTTTAAAGAAAGCGGCTGAGATGCTTAAATTAGTTGGTATACCTAGAGCCCAAGAGATCCTTAAAGAATATCCGCACCGCCTCAGTGGCGGGATGCGCCAGCGGGCTATGATTGCCATGGCGCTGTCGTGCAACCCAACATTGCTCATAGCAGACGAGCCGACGACTGCTTTGGATGTGACGATTCAGGCGCAGATTCTTGAACTGATGAAAGAACTAAAACAGAAAGTAAATACTGCCATTATTTTTATCACTCACGATTTGGGTGTGATTGCTGAGATGGCGCAGCATGTGTTGGTGATGTATGCAGGCAAAGTAGTGGAGGATGCCAGGATCGAATCGTTGTTTGCCGAGCCGCTTCATCCTTATACAGTAGGACTGATTAACTCTAAGCCTAAATTGCATGAAACAAAGGAAACGCTAGATTTTATTGCCGGGGTGGTACCTAACCCTGCTGAAATGCCGCTGGGCTGTGCGTTTAACCCGCGCTGTCCGGATGCCTTGGACGTTTGCCGTCAGAAAACACCGGAAGTGATTGAAGTTAAGCCGGGACACTTGGTGCGCTGCTGGCTCCGCGCCGAGAATCGGGAGGTGTAGTGATGGCAAACAACAAGCCAATGTTAAGTATCAAAGGTTTAAAAAAGTATTTTCCCATCCGTGCGGGCGTTTTTTCCCGTGTCTCAGGTTATGTACGGGCTGTGGATGATATAAGCCTGACTATTTATCCCGGCGAAGTGTATGCTTTGGTAGGTGAGTCCGGTTGCGGCAAGTCGACCACAGGTCATCTGATCATGAAGATGTTAAAACCTACTACTGGAGAGGTAATTTTTGAAGAGCAAGAAATTTTTTCGCTGAGAAAACGGGAAGAAAAATCATTGCGCAAACAGGTGCAGTTGATTTTTCAGGACCCATATAGTTCACTCAACCCGCGGATGACAGTAGGCGAGTCGATCGGTGAAGCGCTGGAGGTACACGGTATCGCCAAGGGGGAAGAGCGGCAGGCAAAAGTGAAAGCGGTGTTGGAGTTGTGTGGGCTGGCTGGCTACCATTACCGTCGTTACCCTCATGAGTTTTCCGGCGGACAAAGGCAGCGGATTGTAATTGCCCGTGCGCTCGTGTTGGAGCCTCGCTTTATTGTGGCTGATGAGCCGGTTTCTGCCCTTGATGTTTCTATTCAGTCGCAGATTATCAATCTTTTAAAAGAGTTACAGTCTAAAATGGGTTTGACCTATTTATTCATCTCCCATGATCTAAGCGTAGTCAAGCATATGGCTGATCGCATTGCTGTTATGTACCTAGGTTCCCTTGTTGAAGAATCTACCAAGAGCCAATTTTATGAACGGCCGCTGCATCCTTATACCCAGGCGTTATTATCGGCGGTGCCGGAATGGGATATCAGTAGCAGGAAGAAAAGAATTATCCTGAAAGGGGACGTACCAAGTCCTGCCAACCCGCCGGCAGGCTGCCGCTTTCATACGCGGTGTCAGTATTGTATGGAGATTTGCGTTCAGGAAAGACCGGATTTAAAAGAGGCTGCGCCCGGACATTTAGTGGCTTGTCATCTTGTGCACAGGTAATGAGCAATAAGGCTGTTGCAGGATGATTCCATGGCCTCTTTTGAGACATATCAGGGTAGAGGCATATGCGCCCTCCTACGGCGGTGGTGCCGGCTTTTCACCCTCGCCCCCCTTGGGAGGAGAGGGTAAGGGTGAGGGGGGACAGGTGAATTGCCAGAGAGAGCGCGCGTTTCTATGAATTGGTTATCTCGCTTTTCCTGCGAGTCTGACACCTGCTTTATGCCCTCACCCTAGCCCTCACCCTAGCCCTCACCCTAGCCCTCTCCCAGAGGGAGAGGGGATTTGCTTTTTACCCTCGCCCCCCTTGGGGGGAGAGGGAAAGGGTGAGGGGGGGAAAAGCATGGAAAAAGGAAATGTTCGACAAGCATGTTTTTTGGATGTGGAAACTACCGGGCTTAGTGCCAGAACTGAAGAAGTTGTGGAACTGGCCGTATGTATGTTTGATTTTAAGAGAGACAGCGGCGAAATAATTCAGGTAGTAGATACATATGTAGGGTTGAGAGAGCCGGGGGTGCCTATTTCAGCAGCTGCCGCCCGTGTTCATGGGTTGCGGCTGGAGGATTTGTGCGGCAAGAGACTGGACCATGGACGTGTGGAAAAGATAATTCAGACGGCAGATTTTATTGTGGCGCACAATGCCCGCTTTGACAGGAGCTTTGTCTCGAAGCTGATTCCGTTGAGTGAAAAAAAGCAGTGGCTCTGTTCAATGTCTGGGGTGGATTGGTATGGGAAAGGGTTCTCCTCACGAGGGTTGCAGAATCTTCTTATGAGTCATGGGATTTGCACAAAACGCGCGCATAGAGCTGAAGACGATGTGCGGGCGGCATTGACACTCTTAGGCAAACGTGGTCATGATGGACGCACATACTTTGCTGAACTGTTGCGCTGTATTACTGCAGAGGCAGCAAATATAGCAAGATAGCGGGGGAAAGAATGAAATACGTTAAGTTGGGGAAAACAGAAAGTGTTGTCTCTCAGTTTGTGTTTGGAACTCTTACCATGGGGATATTGCAGCGTAATATTGCTGTGGAAGAAGGGGCGCATTTGATGCGCCAGGCATTGGAGCGAGGAGTAACTTTTTTGGATACGGCTCAGGCGTACGGTACATACAGCCATATCAGAAAAGCGCTGGACGGTCACCATGGACAAACAGTGATTGCCAGCAAATCCGGTAAGCAGGACTATGAAGGCATGGCAGAAGCGGTTGAAGAAGCCCGGCGGGAACTAAACCGGGATGTGATTGATGTTTTTTTGCTGCATGCTGTGCAGCGAGAGGATGATCTTGATAGAAGGCGTCAAGGCGCATGGCAATGTTTGCTGGAGATGAAAGAAAAGGGTTTGGTAAAAGCAGTGGGCCTCTCCACCCATAACCTTAAAATTGTGGAGATAGTAACTGAATGGCCGGAAGTCGATGTGATTCATCCTATCTTTAACAAGCTTAATTTTGGTTTGATCAATGAAGAAAATAAGAATCCCGCAGAAGTGCTCCGTCGGGCTTTTGAAAAAGGGATTGGCCTCTACGGGATGAAGCCATTAGCGGGCGGGCATCTCTATCAGGATGCGGTGAGTGCATTGCGTTTCGCGTTTAATTTTCCTTTTCTTCACGCTGTGGCGGTAGGAATGGTAAAGACCGAGGAGCTAGCTGTTAATTTAAAGATTTATTACGGAAAAGAAGTAGGGAGGACTGAATTGGCCGCCGCTGCTGAAAATAAGCGCATGTATGTAATACCGTTCTGCAAAGGCTGCGGCGATTGTCTGGCTGCTTGTGACCAGGGAGCAATCAGTATGGTGGCAGAAAAAGCAAGTATTGAGCATAGTAGCTGTATTCTCTGCGGCTACTGCCGCAGAGAATGTCCCCACAGCATGATTCGGATAATTTGAAGGAGGAGTTTTTTTGGCTGATTCTGAATTTTATGCCTTAGGCAGGGTTGTAAAAGAGCCATGCAGGAAGCTGGATGTCTTCCCTAAACCTTTAGGGGTGGAGAATGTAGTGCTGAGCAGTGAGGAGGTTACCAGTCTCTGTCCCGTTACAGGGCAGCCGGACTGGGAAACTGTGATTATTGAATATGCACCTAATGAACTGTGTATTGAGAGTAAAAGCCTGAAACTTTATTTATGGAGCTTTCGCAATGAAGGCGTGTTTTGTGAAACACTGGCGGCGCAGATTGCAAGCGATATTGCGTTTGCCTGCAAACCACATTGGTGCAAGGTGACGGTACGGCAAAAGCCGCGTGGCGGGATTAGCATCAGTGCAACCGCCGCTGCAAACCAAGGTGGGCTGCAAAAATGACAGAATTGTAACAAAAAGTTTACAAGAATATAAACTCTTCTTAATATAATGAAACCAGGCAGGAATATGTTCTGCCGTGGCGAAATTTGTAAATATGGAAGGACTGATTCTTGCAGTTATTGGGAATCATATCTTTCAACCAGGGAGTAAGACTCACGACAATCAAAAAGGAGGGCTTGCCGATGAACAAGTTTTTCTATGACGAGGATTTGGCCATGGTGTATAAGATTAGCCCGGTTGTCGCTACGCTTATTGAAAAAGAGGATAAAGCGGTTCCCACGGAGATTTTGGTTCATACGAATGTAAAGGTGACAAACTTTAAACGCGAAAAAATTCGCCGTACTATCTCTGAAATTTATCCCTCCAGCGAGTATGGTTTAGAGTTAGCCAAGAAAGCATTTGAGGACAAAGTACTTGCAAGACTGATTGGCAAGGCTACACCTATTGAACAGGACGAATACGACCGGATTAAAAGGCGTCTGGAGCCTGTCAATCATTCATCTTGTGCAACATAGATTGATTTCTGCTTAAAGATGAGTTATAGTTAAGGAAATAATCTGAGGGCTTGGCTTGCTTTGTCCGAGGAGATTAGTGCGAATCCTAAGTCTGAGGGTTGTTGCCTGAGGAGAAGGGGGAGTTGTTTAATGAGCGAAAAACAAGCTTGCCAGGCAAACCGTAAGGTTTATTCGGCAGGCTTTTTGTTTGTTTAGTTAACGGGGAGGTGGCTTAACTGGAAAAGAGAATTGGTGTGGTCGGAGTTGTGATTGAGGATCGGGAAAATGGTGTAAAAATTGTCAATGATATTCTCTCCAAATATGCTGAAATCATTGTCGGCCGGATGGGAATTCCCTACCGTGAACGCAAAATTGCTGTGATTTCTCTGATCGTCGATGGTACTACAGATGAAATTGGCGCAATGACGGGTCAACTGGGGGCAGTTCCCGGTGTCAATGTTAAGTCAGCACTAACGAAAAAATAAGGAGCAGCTATGCAAAAAGAATATGAAGGTATTATTAATCAGGCAAGGGCGGAGCATAATCTTGGCAGAGAAGGAATTGAAAAACTTTTGAGTTGCGATGGGCAGGCGCTCGATTTTCTCTTTGCCGCCGCAGATCAGGTGCGGAGAACATTTATGGGCGACGCTGTTCATCTGCGCGGCTTAATTGAATTTTCCAATTACTGCGAGAGCAACTGTGCATACTGTGGTTTGCGGGAAAGCCATAAAACTTTGCCCCGTTATCGGCTGGATGCTGCTGAAATATTGGCTATTGCCGGTGCTGCTGTGCCGCTTGGCTATAAAACTGTGGTCTTGCAGTCAGGTGAGGATTCATACTACAGCGCAGAGATGATTGCCGAAATCACTTGCCGACTGAAGGAAGAATTGAGTTTGGCTGTTACGCTCAGCTTGGGCGAAAGAGCAGAGGAAGATTACCGCTTGTGGCGCGATGCCGGTGCAGACCGTTATTTGCTTAAACATGAAACGGCGGATGCAGAACTTTACAGCTCGCTGCACCCCGATATGGCTTGGGAAAACAGGAAGAAATGCCTTTATACTCTTCGTGAGCTGGGTTATCAGGTAGGCTCAGGCTGCATGGTAGGCTTGCCGGGGCAGACTTTGACCTCGTTAGCAGCAGATTTGCTCTTTTTAAAAGAGCTGGATGTGGAAATGGCCGGGATCGGTCCGTTTATTCCCAACCCAAACACACCTTTGGCCAAAGCGCAGCGCGGGACTGTTGAATTGACACTAAAAATGATTGCAATTGCCCGCTTGCTTATGCCCCAGACCCATTTGCCGGCCACGACCGCCCTTGGCAGCGTCGATAGCAAAGGAAGACAAAAGGCTTTAGTTGCCGGGGCAAATGTGGTGATGCCTAACATTACGCCAAACAAGTATCGCCGTCTCTATGAGATATATCCCAATAAAATTTGTCTGGATGATAATCCGGCCCACTGCCGTAACTGCATCGGCGGGATTATCAGCTCTTTGGGCAGGACTGTGGCGGAAGGTGCCGGCCATAGTCCAAAGGAACAATTTACGCTTGGTTTGGGCTGAGGCAAAGTTCAGAGCAGAATGGAAGGTGAGATAATGCAAAATACGCCGCAGGGAAGTCGGTTGCATATTGCCATCTTTGGCCGCAGAAACGCGGGGAAGTCAAGCCTGATCAATGCGCTGACCAACCAAGATATTGCCTTGGTGTCTGCGATCCCAGGTACTACCACCGACCCGGTTTACAAGGCAATGGAGATTTTGCCGATAGGTCCGGTGGTGCTGATTGATACGGCGGGAATTGATGATCAAGGCGAGCTGGGGGCGCTGCGCGTGAAAAAGGCGCACGCAGTTCTAAAAAAGGCAGACTTGGTTCTTTTAGTTATGGATGCCGGCAATCAGGTTTCGCAGCATGAAGAAAGGATAGCTGGGCTTTGCCGTGAAAAGGGAGTGCCGGTGGTAGGGGTATTAAATAAGTCGGATATGAACATAGCGGTCGAAGAACAAGTAAAACAATACCATGAAAAACTCGGCCTAACGTCGGTAGCAGTCAGTGCCGTCACCGGTGCCGGCTTGTTGGAGTTGAAACTTGCCATTATAGCTGCTGCCCCGGTTGCTTGGGATGAGAGAACGATTGTGGGGGATTTGCTGCAACCGGGTGATTTAGTCGTTTTAGTCGTCCCGATTGACTCGGCTGCGCCAAAGGGACGCCTGATTCTTCCGCAGGTGCAGACGATTCGCGACATTCTCGATCATCATGCGTTTTCCCTCGTGGTCAAAGAAGGGGAATTAAAAGAAGCCATTGGCCAGTTTGCCAAGAAAGCAAAAATTGTGATCACCGACTCACAGGCATTTTTAAGTGCGGCAGCAGATACTCCTTCTACTGTGCTTTTGACATCCTTCTCAATTTTGTTTGCCCGTTACAAAGGAGATTTGGCAGCTTTGGTCAGGGGTGCAAAAGCAATGGCTAGTCTGCGGCCCGGGGATAAAGTGCTGTTGGCGGAAGCGTGTACTCATCATCGCGTGGAGGGAGATATTGGTCGGGTGAAAATTCCAGCTATGTTACGCCAGGCGGTGGGAGGAGAACTGGAGTTTTCTTGGTCTAGCGGACATGGTTTTCCGGAAAACCTTGCAGAATACAAACTGGTAATCCACTGCGGAGGCTGCATGATCAACCGCCGGGAAATGCTGGCAAGAATTGCTCAGGCGCAGGAGGCTGGCGTGCCAATTGTTAATTACGGAGTTGCCATCGCACAGCTAAAGGGCATTTTGACGCGAGCTCTTTCTCCTTTTCCCGAACTGGGGCAACTGTTGGCGGAAAAGAATGACAGGAAAGGATTGATTAGTCATGGGAGATAACTTGGCCGCCAGTCGGCACAGTCAATGGTGGCCGGTTGATTTTATTAAAGAGGAGCTCATCGAGGATCTGCTGGAACAGGGGAAGACGGCTTCGGGCAATATGGTGCGTGCGATTATAGCTGCGGCACGTCAGGCTAAAGGACTCACTATGGCTGAAGCAGCCGTTTTGCTGCAGGTAACCGATAAGCTGCTTTTAACGGAGATATTTGAGGCTGCAAAAGAGGTAAAGCTGAAGATTTACGGCAAAAGGCTGGTGCTATTTGCGCCATTGTATGTAAGCGACTACTGCGTTAATAATTGTGCTTACTGCGGCTATAAACGTGAAAACTGTTTTCAGCGCCGTAAGCTGACGAAGGCTCAACTGGTGGAAGAAGTAAGGATACTAGAGAGTCTGGGGCATAAGCGGGTCGCGCTGGAGGCAGGGGAACATCCAGCAGAATGTCCTCTTGACTATATTCTGGAAAGCATTCGCACTATTTACAGTATAAAGTTCAAAAACGGCAGTATTCGCCGCGTTAATGTAAACATTGCCGCCACCACAGTGGAAGACTACAAGCGCTTAAAAAGCGCCGGCATTGGCACTTATATCCTCTTTCAGGAAACGTATCATCGAAAAACGTATGAACTTATGCATCCTTCCGGTCCCAAGGCTGATTATGACTGGCATACTACTGCTCATCACAGGGCGATGCAAGCCGGGATTGATGACGTCGGTTTTGGGGTTCTTTTAGGGCTTTATGACTATAAATTTGAAGTGCTGGCTATGTTGCAGCATGCCCTAAACCTTGAGGAGCGTTTTGGGGTCGGTCCGCATACCATTTCTGTGCCGCGTCTGCGTCCGGCCTTGGGAATGGGTTTGGAACAGTTTCCTTATCTGGTCTCTGATGCTGACTTTGCCAAACTGACCGCTATCATTCGTTTGGCTGTTCCCTACACCGGTTTAATCCTTTCCACCAGAGAGAAGCCGGCGCTGCGGGAGAAGCTGCTCGACTATGGGGTCTCGCAGATTTCCGCCGGCAGCTGTACCGGCGTGGGAGGGTATAAACGTGAAGATAGCCGCAGCACAGTGGAAGATGATGCCAAAGCGCAATTCTCTGTTGATGACCACAGAAGTCCCGATGAAGTGGTACGCAGCGTCTGTCAGTCCGGCTATCTCCCTAGCTACTGTACCGCCTGTTATCGTCAAGGGCGTACCGGTGATCGCTTCATGTCCCTGGCAAAAAACGGCCAAATCCAGAATGTTTGCCAACCCAATGCTTTAATAACTTTTAAGGAATACTTGCTGGACTACGCCTCGCAGGAAACAAGGCTGGTTGGTGAGGAAACAATCAGTCGTCAGCTGGAGGAAATCGAAAACGAAAAAGTACGTTCCGTCACACGCGAACGCCTGCAGCGAATCGAAGAAGGTGAGCGGGATCTTTATCTCTAAAGGAGAAAGCTATTGCTTTACAACGCAGTCTTAAGATTGTTAAAAATGTATGGTGGCGCCGATAGCGGGTAGTTGCCTGATGTTGTCCGTTTTCGCTGACAACTTTGTCTGTTTTTTGGACAGCCTTCATGCTATAATGAGCATATAGCTTGTTGGGAAAGGGTGAAAGCGGTGCCCATAGTAAAGACAGAGTCTGAGCTTTGCAAACGATGTTACGCATGTTTGCGTAACTGCCCTGTAAAGGCAATTAGAGTAAAAGATGGGCAGGTTAGTGTTACTGAATCTATTTGCATAACCTGCGGCACTTGTAAAAATGTGTGTTCTCAGGGAGCTAAGCTGGTTCGCAACGATGTAGCCGGTGTTAAGCAGCTGCTGTTACGCAAAAGCATGGGGGTAGCGCTTTTGGCTCCTTCTTTTGTAGCTGCGTTCGAAGCACCCCCTGAACAGGTAGTCGGCGCTATAAAAGCTGTTGGTTTTGACAAAGTGTGCGAGGTAGCCTACGGCGCTGAGCTGGTGGCTCGCGAATACAGCCGGCTTTATGCAAACAAGCGGCCTGCTGCTCCGCTGATAACTTCCCCTTGTCCTGCCATCATCAACCTTGTTGAGAAATACTACCCACGCCTAATTGCTCAGCTTATCCCTGTCGTCTCTCCCATGATTGCCTCCGCCCGGGTAGCAAGAAAACTTTATGGCGAACAGACCGGAATCGTCTTTATCGGACCTTGTGTCGCCAAGAAAAGCGAAGTCGACCATCTGTCCGTAGCAGGCGAAGTGGATTTCGTTTTGACATTTTCCGAACTGAAAGAATTATTTGCAGAAAACGGCATTGCGCTTGCGTCAGTTCAACCGGCTAGCTTTGACGGGCCTAGCGCCACCCTGGGCGGCGTCTTTCCGCTGTCCGGTGGACTTTTAAAAGCCGCCAGATTGCAAAATGATATTTTGGATCAGAGTAATGTGGTCGTAGAAGGCTTGCGAGAAGTTATGGAAACACTTGATGCTATTGAGGCAAAGCAGTTTTCTTCCGCGCTGGTTGATATTTTGTTCTGCCGCGGGTGCATTGACGGACCTGATCTTTGTGATGCGCGCAGTTCGAATCTGCGCAGGAAAAAGGTGGCAAACTATGTGCACCAACGTGCCAATTTTGTTTCGCCCGCGCCGGCCGTCTTCGTGGACCTTGCCCGCAAGTTTACTGCTCAGGCTAAAAAGAAAGTAAAGCCGAGTGAAGAGAATATCCGGGAAATATTAAAAGTCACCGGCAAATTTAAGGATACAGACGAACTAAACTGTGGAGCTTGCGGTTACAATACTTGCCGCGATAAGGCTGTGGCAGTTTATCTGGAATTGGCGGAAGTAAATATGTGCCTGCCCTTTCTTTTGCATAAGTCGCAACAAGAGATTTCGCACTACCGCCAGGAGATCGAGCGCATGGAAGTCCTAAGCGGTATTTCAAGGCAGATTATTGGCAATTCCAAGCAAATCCAGGCAGCAAAAAACTTTGTCCTTAAAGCGGCACAAAGCAGCTCTACTGTTTTGCTGCTTGGGGAGAGCGGTACAGGCAAAGGGCTTTTTGCTCGTGCCATTCACTTTGGGGGAGCGCGCAAAGAGGGTCCGTTTATCAAAGTGAATTGCAGCGCAATACCGGAAAGTTTGCTGGAATCGGAACTTTTTGGCTACGAAGAAGGCTCGTTCAGCGGTGCGCAAAAAGGAGGCAAGACGGGTAAATTCCAAGTTGCTGACGGCGGTACTATTTTCCTTGATGAAATAGGCGATATGCCTTTAAACATGCAAGCAAAAATGTTGCGCGTTCTCCATGAGAGAGAGATTGAGCGTGTCGGCGGACATTATAGCATCCCGATTGATGTTCGGATTATTGCTGCTACAAATAAAGATTTGCGCAAGGAGATTAAACTGGGTTCTTTCCGGGAGGATCTGTTCTATCGTTTGGATGTACTCACTTTGTCTCTGCCTTCGCTAAGAGAGGTGCCTGCGGATATTCCGCAATTAGTGGAAAATTTAGTTGAAAGAATTTGCAAGAAGTATCATATCCACCCGAAAGCTGTGAGCGACGAGGTAATGAGCATTTTTTGCCATTATTCTTGGCCTGGGAACGTCAGGGAGTTGGAAAATATATTAGAAAGGCTGCTCAATATGGTAGAAGACAGAATTATCTGTGTGGAACATCTGCCGGTTTATCTATGGCAGCATATCCAGAGCGACCGTTATCTCAAGACGGGACCCAGCCTAAGCAACATGACGGCTGAGATAGAAAAAGAAGCTATTGTCAACGCGTTAAGGGCGACTAAAAATAATCGTTCTAAAGCGGCCAAAATTTTGGGTTTGCATCGCTCTACCTTCTACGAAAAGTTAAACCGCTATAACCTGTTGTAAGACAATTGTGCCCTCACTCTAACCCTCACCCTGTGCCCCCTTGCCCTCACCCTAGCCCTCACCCTTGCCCTCTCCCAGAGGGAGAGGGGAGATGTAGGGAGGGAGAGGGGGCCTTTTTGTGGACCGTACCCGATTTGATGGACAGTGTAAACCCGTTGCACACTGAACATTAGCAAGGGGAAGAGGAAATGGTAAAACAATATAGTGCTGTGACTATATTTTATTAGACTTTGACGTAACCCTGGGTGTCAGGGGGACGGGGTTCTTGTCACATGATTGACACCCTTTCTGAAATTGCCGCATAAAATGTGGCGATACTGAATCTAAATTAAATCATTGCAGGAAAGGAGGTCGTTATATGGTTTATCATGATCAGGATAGTCACCCCGAATTGTGCAAAGAGTGCGCACCTGAGGAGCATCACGCCCAGCTATACGATAATATGCACCTAGGAGGGACGGTGGTCGATCCTTTGCAGGTATATAGTATGACGCTTGAGGCGATCTTGCAAGCCCAGCGGCAGCTATTATCTCTCGACCCTGCCGCTTTGCAGTTCGTTGCCCAGCAAGCCACCTGCCGGGTTCCCGCTACCTGCCCGCCAGGGTTTCAGGGAAGGTATACGGTAAGATCTGGAGATACCATGTTTTTTATTGCCCGGCGGTTTGGAGTCACATTGCAGGCTTTAATTAGCGCCAACCCGCACATTTCCAACCCTAATCTGATTTTCCCCTGTGACGTACTTTGTGTGCCTGGGGTGGATATTTGCCGGGTTCCCACTACTTGTCCTCCCGGATTTCAGGAAAGGTACACAGTAAAGCAGGGAGATACGATGTCTCTAATCGCCCGGCGGTTAGGGATCACATTGCAGGCTTTAATTAGCGCAAACCCGCACATTCCTGACCCCAATCTGATTTTCCCCTGCGACGTACTCTGTGTACCATAACCACCCAGACCACAACTACGTTGTGAAATATGTCGCTTAAACCTGGCAAGCCCCCGCTTTAGCCGAAAAGTAAAACCGGGGGCTTTACTTTTTTTGCTACGTATTAAAAAAACAGAGGGCGTTTTTTATTTGTCAAAACACCAAATAGCACTAGCTTCATGGCGAGGCAGTAAAGCTAAAGTGTCCATATAATTATACACTGTCTGTTTCCCGGACAACAGGTGTGAGTGCCGATCAGTGCTTGAATTAAATTTTGTGAAAATTTTAACTGTTCCAAATTCGGACAGTTTGTTTTCGCATCGTCATATTAAAGGTTCTAGTTATTGGGCTGGTTTTCAGCAATTTTTGCTGCTCTCAAGAACTTGGCATAGTTATTGCTTATAGTATCAAAGAAGGAACTGTTTTACCCGCAAGATGGGGGTTGCAGAGGATTAGGGTCATAATTGGAGGGCGGCTATGAAGCTTGCTGAAATTAGACAACTTTTAGAGGCCACTTTGCTTGCCGGAACCGAGTTCAATGAGAGCGAGGTTTACTGCGTTTGCGATGCAGATTTAGTAAGCGATGTCCTTTCTTTGGAATCTCTAGGCTCAGACGGCGTCTTGCTTTTAACTTCATTAATCGGGCCGCAGTTAACAACGCTAATCTCTCTTACGAATATAAAAGCTATAGTTTTTGTGCAAGGAAGGCAGCCGGGCGCAGATTTTTTACAACAAGCAATTAAAGATGGCATTAACTGTTTTAGCACTCCGCTGGCTAAATATGAAGCAGCCGGACTTCTTTTTCAGGCTGGGCTGCCCGGGACAAAGCGGGTCAAAGAGAAGGCGGAAATTGTCCCGCAGAAAGCAGAGGATAAGCTCATCACCATTGTTGAATATCCCATCAGTGGCGGTGATTTCCTTGCGGCAGGCCATGTCACTAAAAAAATCAAACAACGTCTGGAAAACCTGGGTGTGCATCATAAAACAGTGACACGGGCAGCAATCGCCGCTTATGAGGCTGAATTAAACGTCATTATTCATGCTCGTTGCGGCAAGCTGCAATTAAAATTGAGCCCCAATACTGTCCTCATCATTGTGGAAGATGAAGGGCCTGGTATTTTAGATATCGACCTGGCGATGCAGGAGGGCTATTCCACTGCTCCGCAGGCAGTACGGGAAATGGGTTATGGTGCCGGCATGGGGTTGCCAAATATCAATCGCTGCGCAGATAGTCTGATTATGCAGTCAGCAGTCGGTGTTGGCACCAGGCTTGAAATATCGCTTCGTTATTAAGTGTCGGAGGCTAGAAAAAGAATGAGCGAAAAATACCGCCACTCGGTCTTCTTGAAACACGAAAAATGTAGCGGCTGCGTCAACTGCATTAAGCAGTGTCCGACGGAAGCCATCCGTGTTCGCCAAGGGAAGGCAATGATTTCTGAGGAGCGTTGCATTGATTGCGGCGAGTGTATTCGTGCCTGCCCCAATTTAGCAAAGGCTGTGGTTACCGACGGACTCTCTGCAATAGAACGCTTTCCATACAAGGTCGCACTCGTTCCGCCATCTTTTTATGGTCAGTTTAAGAAAAGCACCACCATCTGTCATGTTCATGCCGCGCTTCGCCATCTTGGATTCGACCACATTATGGATGTAGCTTTTGCCGCTGAAGTCGTTTCCGAAAAAATTAAAGAAATTTTGCACAAAAAAAATAATGATGCCCCATTGATTTCCTCCGCCTGCCCAGCTGTCGTTCGCCTGATTCAGGTAAAATTTCCCGGCCTTATATCACAGCTTATTCCATTGGAGTCTCCCATGGAGCTTGCCGGCAGACTGGCCAAAATCTATGCCGCCCGTGAGACAGGCTTAGCTCCTGAACAAATTGGCACATTTTTCCTCACACCCTGCTCTGCCAAAGCTTCCGCGGTTAAAAATCTGCTTCATCAAACTGACTGCAGCGTCGATGGGGTAATTTCTGTGGCAGAAATTTTTCCTAAGATAAGGGGCTTAAACAACCCGGACATTGATTTTAAGTTTATGGTGGCACCGGGAGTTCGGGGTATCAAATGGAGTATGGCTGGCGGCGAACAGGCGGCAGTACAGGCGGCAAATTATTTGACGGTGGACGGCATCCGTAATGTGCAAAAGCTTTTAGACGAGGTTGACATGAATCGTCTTCAAGGCATTGATTTTTTGGAGCTGCAAGCGTGTGACGGTGGTTGTGTCGGTGGTTTTCTTAATATTCAGAGCCGTTTTCAAGCCAGAGTGCAGCTACGCTGGCTGATGAAAGAACAAGGCTCAGTATCAGCCCAGTTGGAGCGGGCAACGCCTTTCTCCGCAGAAGAGCTGGAGGTGAAAGCACAAATCGTTGTACCCGAATCTATAAGTGCAGGAGCTTTTGCTCCGGGCCTGGAAGAAGCGATCAAAATTATGAAGCAGTATGATCTCGTTTTGGAACAGCTGCCCGGCCTTGACTGCGGCTCCTGCGGTTCGCCAACGTGTAAAGCTCTGGCAGAGGATGTGGCACTAAACAAGGCGCTGGAAATAGATTGCATTTTTAAGCTGCGCGAAAAAATTATGCTACTGGCCGATGAAGTTTTAGTGCTGAGCAAGATCCTTCCGCCATCCCTAAATCGGGCAGCAAAAGATAAAGCCAAGGAGAGTGACTGACTTGCTTCTGAGTCAAATAGTAAAAGAATTGACTTTAAACAGACTAACCGATTTCCAAGGTGATGAAAAGACTGTGAGCGGCATTTATGTTGCTGATTTAATCAGTTTAGTGATGGCTAATGCCAAACAAAACGATCTTTGGCTGACGCACCAGGGGCATCAAAACATTGTGGCGTTAGCCTCGCTTTTACAGTTGTCTTGCGTAGTTATCGGTGGCGGAATGCCCTGCCAAGAGGAAACCATCCGCAAAGCAAATGAGGAAGAAATTAACTTGTTTGCCTCGACACTGCCAATCTATGAATTGGCAGGGAGATTGTATGTTTGCGGGCTGCAGCCCAGCGCCTATGCTGAAATGGATTAAAGCTGACCTGCACGTCCACACCGTACTTTCTGCCTGTGCCGACCTTGATATGAGTCCGCGTGAGATTATCAATACTGCTAAACTCTTAGGTATCAATTTGCTTGCTGTCACTGACCATCATGCTATTGATAATGTGGCTGCCTGCCGGGAAGCAGCCGACGGCACGGGGATCACTGTGCTTTTTGGTATGGAAGTGCAAACGCGGGAGGAAGTACATCTGGTTTGTCTCTTCCCAAGTGAAGGTTCGGCCGTCTCTTTTGCCGCTTTAGTTGATCAACATCTTCCGCCAAGCCTGCTGTCTGGAAATACAGGGGAGATACAGGCGGTCGTTACCGCCAGCGATCAAGTTGTCAGGTTTGAGCAGCGGAAACTATTGGCATCTCTTGATTTGTCGGTAGAAGCTGTTTGTTGTGCAGTTGCCGGGCTTCAGGGCTTGTCCATCGCCGCCCATGTTGATCGCCCCCAGTACAGTCTGCTAGGAAACTTGGGCTTTATCCCGCCGCAGTTGCCGGTAGCCGCGCTTGAAACAAGCTCTGCAGCCGCCGCGCTGCATAGAAAGCACCCGAGCACTGTGGGCTATCCGCTGCTCTGCTCTTCCGACGCCCACTGTCTACCGATGCTTTGCCAAGAAAAATATACCTATTTTTTTGTGGCTGAGGATGTAAACCTCTCTGAAATCAGTATGGCATTAAGGGGGGAGAGTGGCAGGAAAGTTTGTATTAAAAGTTAAGGCAGAGGTCAATAATTTAAAACTTCAAGGAGGATCAACATGGCACTCGAACAAGTAAAGCTGGAAAAATGCACCGAGTTCATCTCTGATGGTATGTATCATAAGTTAGAGGCACTGCTGCAGAAGGATAAGAAAAGCCCTGAGATGTTAATTTTTGTCTTGCAGCAGGCGCAAAACATTTACGGCTATCTGCCGGAAGCGGTTCTTTTGCGTATCTCAGAAGCGCTGGATGTTCCAAAAGCAAAAATATATGGTGTGGTGACATTCTACTCTCAGTTCCACCTTAAACCGCGTGGGCGGAATGTCATTCGTGTCTGCCAGGGGACGGCTTGCCATGTGCGCGGTGTTTCTCGCATCGTAGGCAAAATTAAGGAAGAGTTAGGTGTCGATGTCGGTGAGACTACTGAAGATCTGCGGTTTACTTTTGAATCGGTTGCTTGTATCGGTGCTTGCGGCTTAGCGCCGGTAGTGATGATTAACAGTGATACGCACGGACGCCTGACTGCTGATAAAGTGCCTCTCATTCTTTCTTTGTACGAATAAGGGGGTTACAGAATTGCAGGAACTTTCGCTCCACATTCTCGATTTGCTGCAGAACAGCATGGAAGCCGGGGCGAATAAAATTACACTGGTAGTAAAAGATGCACCGGAAGAAGACGAGTTGTCATTTGTTGTGACAGACAACGGCTGCGGCATGACTGCGGAGCAATGCGCAAATGCCACTTCTCCATTCTGCACCGCTCGTAAGACAAGGCGGGTTGGGCTGGGGCTGGCTTTTTTGGAGATGGCGGTAACACAGTGCGGAGGGCAGTTACGGATTGAATCCAGTCCCGGTTACGGTACGGAAGTAATAGCCACATTTTCACACAGTCATCCCGACAGGCAACCGCTGGGCGATATTGCCGGCACAATCATTAACGCGTTTATGGGTGAAACAGAAGTGACATTTGAATATCTGCATATCTATAAAAACAAGAAGATAAAGATTTCAAGCTTAAAATTCGGAGAATTTTTGGGAATTTCCTTTCGCTTTGATCGTCCGGAACATCTAATCGTATTGGAAGAAAAGATTCGCGAACAATTGCAGACAATCTACGGAGGTGAGTCTTCATGAACAAATTGCTGACTATGGAAGATCTGCGTGCACTCCGCAAGGATGCGCTTGGCGAAATGACTGCCCGTCAAACATGTGATATTCAAGTCATTGTCGGCATGGGCACCTGCGGCATCGCTGCCGGTGCGAGAGAAGTGGTTACAGAGCTCTTAAAAGAGCTGCAGCGCAGAAACATTAAAAATGTCAGTGTCACAAAAACCGGCTGTATTGGGATGTGTGAACGGGAGGTGCTTCTTGATGTGGTGCGCCCTAACGAGGATCGCGTTACCTACGGCCGAGTGGTGCCGCGTGATGTGTCAAGGATTGTAGGCGAGCATATTGTCAACGGCCGTGTCGTGGAAGGCCTGGTGGTTGGCAGAATTGCCAGGTAAAATAGCGCCGCAGTAAAGCAGCTTAAGAAAGGGGAAGAGAGTTAACGTGGTTTTTTATCGTGGGCACCTGCTGATTTGCGGAGGAACAGGTTGTGTTTCTTCCGGCTGTAAGGATGTAATAGCAGCTTTCCAAGAAGAATTGCGCAAGAGAAAACTGGATGAGGAGATCAAAATTGTTGAAACCGGCTGCCATGGCTTCTGTGAAAAGGGACCGCTTGTCATCGTCTATCCTGAAGGCGTCATGTATTGCCGGGTAGAAGTTAAAGATGTGCAGGAAATTGTCGGGGAACATCTAATGAAGGGTCGTCCGGTATCCCGTCTTTTCTTTACCGAGCCGCTTTCTCTCGACAAAGTGCCAAAGTATCAAGAAATCGACTTTTATCGCAAGCAGCAACGGATTGCTTTGCGTAACTGCGGTTATATAGATCCGGAAAATTTTAATGAGTACCTTGCCCGTGGCGGCTACGCAGCGCTTGAAAAGATGCTTTCTGAAATGACGCCTGAAGAAGTGACTCATGCCGTCAAAGCGGCCGGCTTACGCGGCCGGGGTGGCGGCGGATTTCCTACCGGGACAAAGTGGGAGTTCTGCGCCAAAGCAGCAGGAGCTAAAAAGTATATTGTCTGCAATGCCGACGAAGGTGATCCCGGTGCTTTTATGGATCGGAGTCTGCTGGAAGGGGACCCGCACAACATTCTAGAGGGCATGATGATTGCCGCCTATGCCATCGGAGCTGATGAAGGGTACCTCTACATTCGTGCCGAGTATCCGCTGGCGATTAAACGTATTCAAACCGCGATCAGCCAAGCTGAAGAGCTGGGTCTGCTGGGGAAAAATATTCTTGGTTCAAATTTCAGTCTTACCTTAAAAATTAAAGAAGGCGCCGGCGCTTTCGTTTGCGGCGAGGAGACAGCGTTAATTGCTTCCATCGAAGGAGAGCGTGGCATTCCCCGCTCTCGGCCTCCTTTCCCTGCCGTTAAAGGCCTTTTCGGTAAGCCGACAGTCATCAACAATGTGGAAACATTTGCCAATGTGCCGCAAATCATTCTGTATGGTGCCGACAAATTTGCCGCCGTCGGCACAGAGCGCAGCAAAGGAACGAAAGTATTCGCCCTCACAGGCAAACTACGCAATACCGGCCTGGTGGAAGTCCCAATGGGTATCACTATGCGGGAAATTATCTACGAAATCGGCGGTGGCACATTTGAAGGGAAAAAGTTTAAAGCCGTTCAGATTGGCGGCCCCTCCGGCGGCTGCCTCCCTGAAAACAAGCTGGACTTGCCCATTGACTATGACTCCTTAATTCAGGCCGGTGCCATGATGGGTTCCGGCGGTTTGGTAGTCATGGATGACGAATCTTGTATCGTAGACGTGGCTCGCTATTTCTTGTCCTTTACACGTTCTGAATCATGTGGGAAGTGTACCCCGTGCCGGGAAGGGACGATGCGCTTGTTGGAGATTTTGGAACGCATCTGCGCCGGAGAGGGTGTTCCCGAAGATATCGCCAAGATGGAAAAGTTGGCATATTCAATTAAGGCGAGCGCTCTTTGCGGCCTAGGGCAGACTGCGCCCAATCCGATTTTAAGCACACTGCGCCATTTCCGTCACGAATATGAAGCCCATATTAATGACAAGAAATGTCCTGCCGGTGTCTGTCAGGCTCTTTTCTACTACCGGATCGACGACCACACTTGCGTAGGTTGTACTGTCTGCGCAAAGATTTGCCCTGTGGGAGCAATCAGCGGCGAGCGTAAACAAGCTCATCAACTTGATATGGTTAAGTGCATCAAATGCGGGGTCTGCGTGGAGCGGTGCCCATTCCATGCCATTGTTAAAGAATAATCCTACTGCAAGGAGAGTGTGAAAACAGTGGAAATTGTTACAGTTAAAATCGACGGTCACGATGTCCAAGTCGACAGGGGTGCTACCATCTTGGACGCAGCAAAACTGGCCGGCGTGAAAATACCGACTCTTTGTCACCATCCCATGCTGCGCCCTGATGGCGCATGCCGCATTTGTGTGGTGGAAGTGGCCGGCGCCCGCAATCTGGCAGCCGCTTGTGTAATGCCGGTAGCAGATAAGATGGTGGTCAACACTAATACGCCTATGGTACGCCAAGCCCGCCGCGTAAATCTGGAGTTGATTCTTGCCAATCATCCTTTAGCCTGTCCTTCCTGTAAGCGAAACCTCAACTGTGAATTGCAGCAGTTAGCGCTGGACATGGGTGTGAGCGAGATTCCCTACGAAGGACGCAAACGAGAACTGGAGATAGATGACTCCAGTCCGGCGCTTATCCGCGAGCCTAACAAATGTATTTACTGCAGCCGTTGTGTTCGCGTTTGCAGTGATGTCCAGTCGGTGGACGCCCTTTCCTTTTATCGCCGGGGCTTTGATACCGAAGTAGGGCCACCCCCGGGAGTTGGTCTGATGGATAGCGTCTGCGTCCAATGCGGTCAGTGTGCTGTCGCCTGTCCTGTGGGCGCCATCTATGAACGCTCTGCGGTTGATGATGTCTGGCAGGCGATTTCTGACCCGAAGAAACATGTCATTGTGCAAACCGCACCGGCAGTACAGGTGAGTATAGCAGAAGCCCTCGGCCTTGAGCCGGGCTTGCCGATGACGGGTAAAATGGCGGCGGCGTTGCGTCGTCTCGGTTTCGACAAGATTTTTACCACCGAGTTTACCGCAGACCTGACGATTATGGAAGAGGGTACAGAGCTGCTGGGAAGACTTAACAACGGCGGGCCTCTGCCTCTGATTACTTCCTGCAGTCCGGGCTGGATTAAATTTGTTGAGCATAACTTTCCGGAATTCTTAGAGAACCTCTCCACTTGTAAGTCGCCGCAGCAAATGTTTGGCGCACTTGCTAAAACATTTTATGCTGAGAAGCATGGCATTGACCCGGCTAATATCTATTCCGTGTCGTTAATGCCCTGTACCGCCAAAAAATTCGAAGCTGCCCGTCAGGAAATGAATGCCAGCGGTTATCGGGATGTGGACGCTGTGCTCACTACCCGCGAATTAGTTCGCATGATTAAAGAAGCATCCTTAGATGTCTCTAAGCTTGATGATGAGGAATTTGATGTGCCCTTTGGCATGCTGAGCGGTGCGGCCACTATTTTTGGAACCACCGGTGGCGTGGCGGAAGCAGCTTTGCGCACCATCTATGAGTTGGTGACCGGTGAGGAGATACCCACCTTTGAGTATGAAGCCGTCCGTGGTCTAGACGGTATCAAAGAAGCGACTGTCAAACTTAACAATGTTGACGTTAAAATTGCCGTCACCAGCGGTCTTAAAAATGCGCGTGAAGTTATGAACCGTATAAAAAGCGGTGAAGCCGATTACCACTTTATAGAAATCATGGGTTGCCCCGGCGGCTGTATCGGCGGAGGCGGCCAACCTATTAACGGCGGCTCTGATTACCGCACCAAACGTGCATCCGGTATCTACCAGATTGATGCCGCCAGTACCATCCGCAAGTCTCATGAAAACACCGCAGTAAAACAACTCTACAAAGAATATCTCGGAGAACCCAATAGCCCCAAAGCTCACAAACTTCTCCATACGCACTACACGCCGCGCAATCGTTACTAATGGCGTTTGTTTCAATTGAAAGTTTAATATACCTCCCTTACCCGGGGCTAAGACAGCCCGGGTTTTTTTATTGGGTAGGAAATTATATTGTCGTATTTAAAACAATTCATTTTTTTTGCTGAACAATTTAAAAGTTGCCGCCACTAAGAGCAGATTATAGGCAAAACCGATAATTATATACTGGTAAAAGGTCAAATTCATCTCGGGCTGAAGGATGGCATACTGTAACGCCTTGGCCGCCCAGTGGAGAGGTGCCAAGGCAAACAACCACTCCCTGGCATCCAGAAATAAGAAGCCAACAATTGGAAAGAATAACAGAAAGCTGCTTGCCTTCATTGCTACGAATCCTTCTACTTTATTGTTAGCAAAAGCGTTGACCAAAAAAGCGGTGATCGGTGTCTGCAGCGCCGAAAGCGCCGCCACAAGTAGGATGTCCCCGTTGGACAGCATAGTAGCCTCGCTGGACCAGATAATAAAAAATCCCGCTGCCAGCGCAAAGCAATAAACAAAGCATACTTTAAACCAAATGTAATGGTTTAGCGGTACCGGGGAGATACGGATAGAGGCAAGCACCTGGTCGTCGCGGTCGTCCAGCAGTGAAAATGCTGCCATTGCACCGTAGAGCTGACCCATCAGGATTGCCAGGAGCATAGCGACAAGGGCCAAAGCCTGCCCCCGAACAATATCGTTTACAATCAGATGTCTGCCGATAGCGCCTAGAATAAGCGGATAGAAGATCAATACGAGCGTCATCCTATTGCGCAGCAGGTTCTTTAATTCAAATCGAGACCAGGCCAGCAGCATCTTTACACCCCCGTTTCTTTCATAACATAAGCGATGAATTGTGGTTTTACTACAAACCGGAACAGCAGAATGGATAGCAACGCCAGATAAAGAGAGCTAAAAACAATTTTCCAAGGTTCGGTGACGGTAAAGCCTGAGGTGATCAAAAGACCTGAGGCTTCCGGCGGCAGGAGGATAAAGAACCTGGCAACAGCCTGGTCAACTAGGTTGAGCTGCGCAAACAACGACGGCAGAAAAAATATAAACACATATGCCATATAGTTAATCAACAAGGAGGTGAAATCTTTTGCGCTGTAAGAAAGCCTGATACCAATCAATGTATGGACAACGCTAACCAATGTTACTGCAGGAATCACCAGCCAGTATTTGTAAGTTACCCCTTTAAGCAAGTAAACTGCAAGTGAGATGATAAAAACCGTAAGGAGAGAATTGAGTACATTAGTAATAATTTTAGACATCAGGTACTCATTCTCTGTGACAGGAGTTACCATCAGTGAATTAATGGTATGCTCTTTTTTTTCATAGAACAGAGTGGCACCAACGAGCAAGATAGTCATCATCACACTGTCCATTAAGAATATCAAAGGGATAAAACGCAACAGTGCTTCGCTTTCCATAAACCAGACCAAAAATATCCAAACGAGCAGAATAACGAGGTTCGCCTTAAAAAGACCATATTTGTTTAACCGGCTAAACTCGCCCCGGATCAGCGTTGTCAGGTTAGTCACGAAGCCTCACCCCCGTGACTTTAATGAAGATCTCCGCAAGCGTTGTCTCCCCGCTGTGCAGAGTCTCAATCTCTTTTTCTTGCAGAAGCTTGAAAAAATCCGGATTTTTTATTTCCTCCATAGGAAGGATCTTTGTATGCAATTCGTCGTTTTCGCGATACTCGACCCTAATGGTGCGTTTGCCGTATTTTAACTTGAGGTCACGTGGAGAGCCCTCCTCGCGCAGTTTGCCTCCCGCAATAAAAGCTACCCGGTCGCACAGTTCATCAACATCACCCATAATATGGCTGGTCAAAAAAACAGTGCCGCCCCGTCGTTTGAATTCCAGAATCATATCTTTCATGATACGGGCGTTGGCCGGGTCGACGCCGTTTGTCGGCTCGTCAAGAAATAGAAATTTAGGATCGTTGAGCAATGCCCTGACGAAATTAAGCCGTATTTTCATGCCTTTAGAGTATTCGCCGGCCTTCTTATTGCGATCTTCCCACAGTCCGACACGCCTGAGCAGAGGTTCTAAATCGACTGTTTTTCTGTAGAGGCGCTGAAAGAAGCGGAGATTTTCGAGTGCAGTCAGTTTAGAAAAGGAAATAGGCATTTCGAAGCTCACACCGATGTCCTGATAAAACTCGTTGGTATAACTTGACAAAGATCGTCCCTGGTAAGTGATTTCTCCTTCAAAGCCAGTCAAAAGCTTAATCAGGATTTTCTGGGTAGTGCTTTTCCCGGCGCCGGAAGGACCCAGAAAGCCGAAGATTTCTCCTTCTCTGATCTCAAAGCTGACACCGTCAATGACATAGTCCTTGTTTTTAGGGTACTTATAGCGCAGATTCTTGACTATAATCACCTGCAATCCCTCCTTGACAAAGTAATTATCAGTTCAGCAATTTATTGATGTACGGAGCACGCCTATTTAGTTGTGTCTGCGTCATAAGAAACTGCACCCCGTTCATGGTGAGATTATATCAAGTTAATTACGAGGTGACAACATCACAGTCCGTTCATATGGCGGGAAAAAAGTGTTGACTCGAACTGCGCTGTAGGTTCAAAAAAAAAGCAACTCTTGCTGCGGCTTTCTCCCGCTCTTTGGAATGAACTGGCAGCCTAGGCAGCGGAGGACTTCCGCAGGAGTCGGAATGACGCGCGTGGCTGCGTGCTCGGCATCAACCGCCCAGACAGTGGCAGGGCCTTTCCGCTTCAACGGAGAGCCGTAGTCGTTGTGGCGGCGCTAGCATGTTGTCTGCCTGAAGAATGAGGCCTTGATTAAGGCCTCATTTTCGGGTATAATGCTTGTGCGGGCGCCTGTAGCTCAGGGGATAGAGCGACGGATTCCTAATCCGCAGGCCGCAGGTTCAATTCCTGCCAGGCGCACCAGAGAAAGCAATAATGGCAAGGCTTCCGGGTTGGAAGTCCTTGCCATTTTATGTGTCAACAACCCGTCCCCTTGCCATCATGTGTAGAAAAATCATGAGCAGCATACTTATTTATGGGACTTGATCTGCGCACGGCACTTTGGTTTGGCATTTGCCGCAAGCGCTGTAGGGGTAGCCATACTGTTCATTAAGTTCTTTTCTGGGGTTGGTGAAGAAGAGGTATTGGTGGCAGGGATATTTATCTTTGCCTTCTTTGGTGATGGCGTTTACTGGGCAACGCTTGATGCAGGCACCGCATTTGCCTTCACGGGTAAATAGGCAGTACTGGAAGGGGTCGGTATACTTGCGGGGTGTGGGCTCGAAGGTCAGGTCGGTAACAACACTGCCGAAACGGCCAGCCATGCCTTTTTCTGTGATCAGGCCGCGGTTGAGGCTGAAGGTGCCTAGACCTGCGATATAGGCAACGTGGCGTTCCGACCAGTTGCTGGTGTAGAGGGTAAAATCAACGTGGAAGCTGGGGTCGATGTGGGGCGCTATGGCGCGCCCGCCGGCGTTCTCCAGTTCGCTGACGATGAAACGGCGAATGTCGTGAATAAGCGCATCCCCTTTGAAGCGGGCATGCATCCATTCGTCTGACGCTGCACCGGCGGGGTGGTTGGATTTGCGCACGTGTTCGGTGGAAGGGACAAAGAAGGAAATGACGGCGACGGCTCCGTGGAGCCATTCGTTAGGGTTCTTGAAGGTGGGGCCGACGATGTTATCTTTTTTCAGTTCGGTGAAGAGTTCATCGTTGGCGTCGGCAAAACCAATTAGCGGCTCATCAAAGTAACGAAACTGATCCAAATACCAGTTTTCAGGTGCGGTGAGGATAAAATTGTTAATGCTGTCGATTAATGATTGCTTGTTCACGGTTACTCCTTCCCGATGGGGCATTTGGTGATGCAGTTGAAACAGAAATACTGAAAACCAATAAAGCCGGCCTGGTATAAGCGCCAATAGTGCTCATCTGCCAGCATGTTCTTTTGTTCTTCGGCGGTACTGTCAACAAACTGTTGCCAAAAACGGATGGAAGAACCGATTCCGTAGGGTTGGCTGTTTTTAATGCAGCGCATCAGGTGGGTTTTGCCTTCATCGGCTAAGGCATTGCCGGGGCAATATTCCACACATATGTTGCAAGAAGTACAACGTTCTTTGGCTGGCGGGTCCGAGGCAAGATCAAGGTCGGTAAGTACGCCGGCAAAAATGACACGGCTGTCGAAGCGGGGATGAATGACCAGGTTATGACGGCCGAAAGTGCCGAGGCCTGCAGCCTGGGCTGCGTGGCGAAGAGACACATCAGCAATAGCGCCTTTGGTTTTTAAACTCATTTCCAGCGGATAGGAGAGGGGGATGGTCATGACTTTGGCGTTATATTCTTTCTGTAAGTGGCGGGCTAATTTGTAGTTGCACAAGCGGGCAAACTCCATCAGGTCCATGCGGCCGGAATAAGCGATTTGCATATTTTCGCTTTCACAGTTGTCCAGTTCGCGAAAGGCCAGAACTATCAGGGATTTTACGGCAGGGAAAATGCTTTGCAGGGAAGGCGAATTGGGGCTGTGGTAGTCTGTTGCGGCTGCAAATCCGACGTCATCTGCGCCTATATGTTCTATAAACGCGCTGATATTTTTTTTCACATGCTCTCCCCCAGTCTGTAATGCCTGTTATATACTATGATAAAACAGTTTGTTTATCGTGTCAAAATATTCTTGCAATTTAACAATCTTAAGCCAACTCCAAATTAGGGCACGAGCCAAACTTGCAGATAAGTTGCTTTGCAGTTTGGAGACGCTTTCGGATGAAGAGAATGAGTGCCTCTGGTCCGAGGAGGCTCTGCGGCGCGGTCCTCTGAGGATGTGCTGCGCGACACCCGGGAACGACTCGGCCGCAGGCAATATAATGTGCAACTTCCGTTGAAAAACCCTTGACTCAAGAGAAAATAGACTAGATAGCGAGTCCAGCAAAACTTGGCTGTCATGGAAATTCTGTGTCCGAGTTAATGAAAACTCTTGAATTGTGCACGAAAATCGTGCATACTATTATTGAGGTGATATATATGATAAAAAACATAACCTTTAGCGTCGATGAAAAGATTATTCGGATGGCAAGAGAAAAAGCTGCGAGAAATAACATGTCCTTAAATGAGGTTTTCCGTCAATGGCTTTCACAATATGCGCGGGAGACAGGCTTGGGCAGGGAATTGGATGATTTTTTAAAAATAACGGAATACAAAAAGCACGATAAAAAGTTAACCCGGGAGGAACTAAATGAAAGATAAATTTTTCATCGATACTAATATAATACTTTATTTGTTTGATAAGGATAATGACAGAAAAAGAGAAATAGCAAAGTCAATCCTGCAAAGTGCGCTTAATAAAGATTGCGGAGTTGTCAGTTACCAAGTAGTCCAGGAATTCTGCAATGCCGCTTTAAGAAAATTTGTTGTCCCATTTACAATAGACGACTGCAAATATTTTATTAACCGTTTTCTTTTTCCCATTTGTGAGATTTTTCCTGGGATAGAATTATATAACATCGCTCTGGATATAAAACAAAAATCAGGATATGGATTCTATGACTCACTGATAATAGCCTCATCAATTCAAACAGGGTGCAGTATACTGTATACTGAAGACTTACAACACAATCAGGATATTTCAGGTCTAAAGATAGTTAATCCGTTCACGTAATTGCAATAGCGTTATCTGGCTAGTTATTATGAATAGAATTGGAGGGTGTTAAATATAGCAGAATCGGGCACACGCAGTATTAAAGCTTAATTCCATTAATGATATCTCCCACTGTTATCTCCGGGTGATGATATCGTCCACGGTTTTGGGTCTTATTCTTATAATTTATCGCTTGATTAGGGCACCACTGGATACAAGCGACGCACTGTTCACAATGACCGCCAAAACTCGGCTTGCCGTCCATTATTTTGATATTTGCGACAGGACAAACTTTCTCACAAATTCCGCAGCTATTGCATGCAATACTTATATTAAAGCCCTTGTCCTTGCTTTTAAGGCTTTTGACAAAGCCGCCGTGGAATAGCGATATGAGGCCGTTTCTTAAAATTGGCTTTACGGCACGGTTTTTTATTTCACAGGCAGCGGTTTTTGTCGCCTCTGCCTGTAACTGTGCTTTTTTATCCACATTTTTTGCCATAGGGTACATGCAAATGTAATTTGCAAAACACTTAATGTTTTCACCATAACTAAGCTTGCCGCCCTTTTCAGCTATGATTTTTTTAATATTACTTAGGCCGCCGCCCATTGCTCCGCTTGTGCAAACGGCAAAAAAGTAAGCGTTCTTATTCTCTGCAATGTCAAGCTCTTTGACAAATCTTTCAACTGCAGCAGGCAGACCGCCGCAATAAACGGGATAGACAAAGCCAATGCTTTCATATTTGCCACTCAACTTGTGCTGTTTTCCTATAGGCCAAATGGTTGTATCACCAACTTCTTTTGCTATGTCTTTTGCAACTTTTAAGCTGTTGCCTGTGCCTGTAAAATAAAAAATAATGTTTGGCATTCTCTCACCAACTTCGTTTTATTTGTCCCTGATTACTACGTTATCACCAATCTATCAGGATAGAGAACTAGATGCACAAATTTTTGTGCCTTAAAGTAAAGAACTTCTACGGTTATTGCCGTTTTCCTGCGCAGCTACAGTCAGAGTCATAAAGATTGAAACTTCGCTTTTTTCAAACATCTATCAAACTCATTTAAGCTTAAACTAAGGGACAAAAGTATGCGAAATAAGAGCAGGTAAGTCGCTGAATATGACGAAATATTGTCTATTATGGATAACAATCATTCCGAAAAAGATCTGGTCGCCCGTGCCAAGCATTGTCCGGAGGCTTTTGGCTGGCTTTATGACCAAAATTATTCAGCTATACTAAACTATTGCATTCGTCGAACCGGTGATGTTGAACTTGCCCAGGATATAACAGCCGAAACCTTTGTGAAAGCACTAAAAAATATCGGCCGCTATGAGTGGCGAGGCAGTTCATTTTCTGCCTGGCTCTACCGCATTGCCGGTAATGAGTTAACCAGTTATTACCGCAAAGGTGCCAACAAGACGGTTTCCCTTGAATATTTGCGTGAAAGTCAGGGCTTTGACCCGTCATCGCAGGCGGAGTTGGAAGAGGAGTTGATTGCGGCAGAGGAGCAGTTGGCGCGATTTCAGGAATTTCTATCTTGCCGACAAAAAATCAGTCAATTGCCGATAAAGTACCAGGAAGTAATTACCCTGCGCTTTTTTGCCTGTAGGAGCCTCAAAGATATAGCCGAAATATTAGGCAAACCTGAAGGAACGACAAAGTCACTCTTACACCGTGGCTTAAAAAAATTGCGGAGGTTCTTTTAGCATCAATTGATGAGCAAGCGCAACTTTTTCTAAGCAGCAGCGTTAAATATACAGAAGGCGAGTAGGATGAGAATGACTGGAAAAGCTGATTATGAAAAATTACAAAATAAGCTGGATACCCTTGAGCTTCCCGAGATACAGATGCCGGCATATCAACAGCGCCTGAGGAAAACGCTGCTTGCTTCAAGTTGTTTTGAAAAAGAAATCACACCTTCCCCCTTTCAGCACAAGGTTAGAGCTAGAATTTATAGATTTATGCCAGCCGCGTGGCCGCTCGTTGCTACGCTGGCGGTGTTGCTCATAACACTGGGAACTTACGCAACTTTTTTTACTGCACCTCAAGTTGTTGCCAGCCTTACCCTGCAAGTCAACCCGGTAATAAACATGACTATCAGTTCAAGAAACAAAGTTATTACAGCAAATGGACTGAATGCAGACGGTCAAACGCTGCTGGCACGATTGGACTTAACAAGTCAAAATGTAAATGAGGCGCTGCGCATAATCGCTGATGCGCTGCGCAAAGATGGTCTGCTCAGCCCAGAGCGCAGAATAATAATTGCTCTGCATCCGATCGGTGACAGTTTGGGAGCAGCAGATTTAGCTGTTTTGTCAGGGAATGTGCGCCGAACCATTGATGAATACTTGGCAGGACAAGAGATATCGCTTGAGGTGACAAGCAGTGAACTTACCGCCGAACTCATGGAAACGGCCGGTGATGCCGGATTATTGCCTGCTGATTATGTTGACTTAGTAGCCGCAGTCGGCGTTCCACTGGCTTGGCAAGTGCTTAGCCTATATAGAGAACTAGGCCTTAGTCCGGAAAGTTTTAAAGAAAAACTGGACGACATAACAGAGGCGATAATAGAACTCATTGAAGAGAAAGGACTGAGCGAGAAGGAAGCCCTATTGATCATTAAAAATGCTATTAAAGCTGACCCCATGTTGAAGAACTTTGACGGCTTGCTCGAATCCGGTTCTGATATTCTCGATGAAAACATGGACGAAAGAAGCGACTCCGAAAGACCTAGACGTGGTCAAACCAAACCCAATGTTCCTAATGAGCATGAAGCCGAAGAATACGAGTCAGATAAACCTACCCGTGATGTTCCTAAGCCCGATGCTGCCGGAGAAGAGAAGATTGAGACCGAAGAAGGCGCTGAACACTCTGAATATGAACTTCAGGAGTCGATTGACGATTATCAAGAATAGTGAAGTCAATAGGTGACAAAACATAAACCCGGCGCAGTTCAAGCTTTGCTGAACCGAGCCGGGTTTGTCTTATGCAAAGCTGACCTATTGACGGACAATAATGCTGCGGTCACTAGGATTCCAGCGAACTGTAGCATCTAGGTTTTCGGAAACAAAACGCAGCGGAACAAATGTTCTGCCTTCTACGACCTTGGCAGGTGTTTGAAGAGCCACTGTTCTTGGAGCTGCTCCCTTAATATAGATACGAGCATCATCATCATCAAGGCGAAGTTTAACGGTAATCGCTCCGTTACTGAAAGTCACTTCTTTGTCCTCCGCATCCCATTTGAGGACAGCGCCCAGTTGCTCGCCTAAGAAACGTAGCGGCACAAGTGTCCTGCCTCCCTCAACAAAGGGTGCTACCTCAAGCCTCGCGGCTTCACCGTTTACACGTGCGTTTTTTTGTCCAAGCTGTAACCTAACTACTCTTCGCTCTAGGCTGACGTCAATGTCATACTCCAATGTGGTGTATCCAACCTTGGTAATTTTTCCAAACCTGCCCAGCTCTTTTTCATCGTCAGTCTCATCGTCTTCTTCATCTGTCAGACTAATGCTAACGGAAACATAAGGGACATACTCACGCGCGGCGTATGCGCCCTCGCTTACAGTCACTATGTTACGGCTTTGCTCAAATGATATGTCCAGAGAGTCTTCGTCAAGCTCTATTTCGTAGTTTTCTATGCCATATACCCGGTTGATTACACTGGCAAAATGTCTTCTTGCTTGCTCCAGCGCTACCTTATCCATAGTTCCAGTTTTTTTAAATTCTCCGGAATAAGACAACCGTTGTCTTCTGCCGTACAGATCCAAGTCTTCAGCTTTGACGCTAAAGCCGGATAACGGCACTCCGCCAAGCTCTCGCTTGACTTCTGCAATAATTGTTTCCAGAGCAACTTCCCTTGATTGGAAGCGTCGCTCTGCGCCGGCCGCAAACTGTGCGGTTAACATGGAAAGAGTAAACAGAATCATTAACACAGTCGCTTTACGATTCATCTACATGCCTCCTGCTAGATTTAGTCCCGGCTGAACAGCCGACCTAAAGTTATAACGAACTGGAAGAAAAAAGGTTGCATTTCTTCAAAGATAAATTGTGAACCCCTTATTTGAGAAATATCGGCAGGAAATTTTGTCATTTTTATGAATATTTCTCTATTAAAATTCCTTTGACCCCTAATTCCCCTCCTCTAGAGAGGTTGCCTGCCAAGGCGGGGTGGTTGTGGTCGTAATGCCAAAGCTTATTGGGTCAATAAAGTGAGGGCAGTTGACCCACGTATCTTTGACTGAGGAGGCTGACGATGACACGAGTGATTGTTGCTCCCGACTCTTTTAAAGAAAGCCTAGCCTCACCGGAAGTGGCGGACGCTATTGCCAAGGGAGTCCGGCGGGTATTACCGGAGGCGGAAATATTCATCTGTCCGATGGCTGACGGCGGGGAAGGCCTGAGCGACTGCCTGCTGGCGGCACTGGGAGGAGAAAAGTATTTCCTAGTGGTTACCGGCCCCCTGGGGCAACCGGTAACTGCTGCGTGGGTCGCACTTGACAATCTGACGTCCGTGATTGAGATGGCAGCCGCTTCCGGGCTGGCTCTTGTTCCCCGCTTGGCACGCAATCCGTTGCAGGCTACCAGCTTTGGGACCGGCGAGTTGATGCGGGCAGCTCTTGATGCAGGCTGCCGGCGTATAATCGTAGGTGTGGGAGGGAGCGCCACTTCAGACGGCGGGACAGGAATGGCGCAGGCTCTGGGGGTCCGGTTCCTGGATGCCGGCGGCAGGCCTTTACCCGCTGGAGTTCCGGCGCTGCTGAACTTGGCCGGTATTGATATGTCAGGGCTGCACCCTGCTCTTGCGGAGGCGGAGGTGGTTGCTGCCTGTGATGTCAGCAATCCTTTATACGGACCGTCTGGTGCCGCTTATGTGTATGCGCCTCAGAAAGGCGCCGGTCCGGATCAGGTGGCTCTGCTGGATGCCGCCCTTGCCTGGTTGGCCGAGGTGGCGGCCGCTGATCTGGGGAAAGATTTAGCTTGTTATCCCGGTGCCGGAGGCGGGGGAGGAATGGGTTACGGTCTGATGATGTTTGCAGGAGCCAGCCTTGTACCCGGTCTTGATCTGGTGTGCAGACTGACTGGATTTGACGAACTGCTGGCTGCCGGAGCGGATCTGGTGATTACGGGAGAGGGACAAATCAATGAGCAGACGCTTTATGGCAAAGTGCCGGTCGGAATTGCCTCCCGTGCTAAGAAGCACGGTATCCCGGTTCTTGCTCTGGCAGGCTCTGTCGCTCTCCCTGCGCAGGCCGCCGCCCAGCATGGGATCGATGCAATGGCCAGTATCGCACCTGGCCCGATAACTCTTGATGAATGCATAGCCCGTACCCCGGAACTGCTTGCCGATGCTGCTGAACGGGCCCTGCGCTTAATCTGCCTTTTCCGTCGTTTATAGCAAGCGGCTGTTGACTTTGGATAATAATAAAAACCGCTTACCCTGCAAAGCTGTATAGTTCTATGCCGATTTTGTCCTCTTGTTTTGTTTGGTTCCCTTGTCACTGGCAATATCCAAAGTAAACAAAGTGACGTGCTACCACCATCTCAAAAGTGATGAAAGTACATCACTTTACATTTTTTAGAAGATAACTTAACTCCTTAACGATAATGATTTGCAGGAAATACTCTCGTCTTGTTGAAAATATTTGGGTAGTGGAAGTCAAAAACAATATAAAATGGTTTTTGCTTTCTTGGAAATTACTGTAAGCGGAAGGAAATGCGTTGTCGTAGATCCGTTGCGTAACGTTGAACAATACTTTGTAATTAAGTCCCGCTTTTGACCTTATAAAAGGGCCTTAATGATTTTCCCAGCCTCCTGGTCGGAGATACAAAATCTTTCATCCATATCCAGACAGGCATCTATGTGTCTCTTTATTATGGAGTTCTTTGAAATAATGTGTCAGAAACCCCGTCCCCTTGTCACATGGGCATAGCTGGTGAACATTTGTTGCTGCAAATGCCGCTTATTTTCCCTAAACAAGTGATATCCCCCTTAATATCGAATTAAGTAGCTTTCTCGCTGAATATCTTGCTGTTACTTAATATTATTCGATATTAAGCTAGGAAAACCTGCTTAGATTGACAAATTTAAAGGGAAATTCAGGGGTTTTTGCAGTGGAATCATGTTTGTTTTTATAAAATAAAAAATGACTCTCACTAGCCTGAAGATGGTTAATTTTCGGTGAAGTGCAAAATAAAAGGTAGTAAAAGGAAATAGGAAAAATATGTCGAACAAAAGGAATAGATGGTCTATGTAAGGGAACCAGCAAGCTTCTATTGATTATGAGGGTTAGTGGGTGGTGGATTGATTAAAAAACTATATTATAACTACTTAAACGAAATCGACAGTAATGAACTGTACGAGGGACTATTAGCATTTGGGCTGTTCAGCGAGAAACTGCCACCTGTGTTTACATCCAAAGCATTTTTTGACTATTGCCAAGCACATAATCCTATATTCTCTAAAGTGCCTATGCAGTACATTTATTATGAGAGTATGAGGAACATCAACATACCACGCCCCTTTGGAATACCTACCCCGGCTACATACCAACTTTTATGTAGGTGCTTAGCTGATAATTGGGATACATTAAAACTGCATTTTGAAAATCAAACAATTGGACATCAGTATAAAGTCAGTCGGATACATATTCGTAAGATTCAAAGTTCAAAAAGTCTATTTGAGATGAACTATAAAAACTTTAGAACAGACGATACCCCAGAGCTAGATTTGCTGATTGGAAAAAGATATTTGGCCTGTGCCGATGTTTCTAATTGTTTCCCAAGCATCTATACTCATTCTCTTTCATGGGCATTAGTGGGTAAAGATATAGCCAAGCAAACCCAAGGTGACCGAAGAAAATGGTACAATGTTATTGATTTTTACACTCGAAACATCAAAGATGGTGAGACACATGGTTTGCCGATTGGCCCACATACATCTAATTTATTGTCAGAAGTAATATTAACCGTTATAGATAAAGATCTTTATGATAAAGGATATCGGTACATTAGGAACATAGATGACTATACCTGTTATGTTGCCACATATGAAGAGGGACAAGCCTTTTTAGTTGAATTAGCTTCACAACTAAGACATTATGATTTGACGCTAAACTATAAAAAAACAGAAATCGTCGAATTGCCTATTGCAGCCGTGGAGAATTGGGTCAGACGAATTAATGACTTTTCAACACTCAATAAATCACCAAAAATGAAGTTTAACGAAGTCCGGGCATATTTGGATTTTTCAGTAGAATTAATGAGAGATAATCAGATGAACGCTGCTATACTTAATTATGCCATCAAGGTTTTATCGAAAAAGACGATGAACGAAAATGCGAAAGAGTGCTGCGTAAAAACTATCTTTCATTTGGCGTTGATATTTCCATACATTATACCGTTATTGGATGATTATGTTTTTATCCCTTACAGCGTGAAAAAAGAAGATATCCAAAAGCTATCTAACAAAATTTATTCCGAAAATAAAAAGAATCAAAATTACGAAGCTGTGTCTTTTTCACTCTTTTTTTCTTTGAAATACGGGTTCAAAATAGACAATGTGACCTTTAATGATGCAAAGCAGAGTAATCATTGTATTTTTATGCTGATGGCATATCTTAATTGCGTGAAATATGAGCCAAAGAGTGTCCAAAAAGAATACAGGAAATACGCAGAGCAATTGTCAAAGAGCAAGGATGATTTTAATAAAAACTGGCTCTTTGTATACGAAGTTCTTCCCCAAAACACCCTCAAAGATTACTGGAAAAGCATGAAGAAAAACCATGTGTCATTTATTGCTTCAATTTAGAATGCTATTATCCCTCTGTGTTCATCTGCCAGCATGTTCTTTTGTTCTTCGGCGGTACTGTCAACAAACTGTTGCCAAAAACGGATGGAAGAACCGATTCCGTAATGTGTCAAGGGGACGGGGCAGGTGGAAGCTGCCTTACGAAGCATGCCTCATTCTAACGACTGCTGCCAATAAGTCAGTCGCCTTCTACCATGAGCGGATGCCGCTGGTCTTAGAAGCCGACAAGGTGAATGACTGGCTTCATGATGAAACATATGCGCTTGATTGCATTCAGTCGCCCTGGGAAGCTGACCTTCATGCTTTGGTTGTATAGTTCTCTGCCGCTAAAACAGGGGCGTTAAAATTGCAGTAATTGGTGCAGGACTGGTAGGCCCTTCCGCCGGGTAGCAAGGGGATGGGGCAAATTAATGGTTTTTGCTTTCTTGGAAATTACCTGTAAAAGAAATGGAGGGAGCATGACAGGGGAAGATGTAATGGCGTTCGGTAGCCCGCTGGGTTTGGCAGATACTGTCACAAACGGGATAGTCAGCACACAACGGGATATGGATCTTGCTTTTGGAGTCTGGACACCATTAGTCCGTACTATCCAGCACAATGCAGCCCTCGCTCCGGGAAGCAGCGGCGGGCCACTTGTCAATCTATACGGTGACTGGATTGGAGTAAATACCTTGGTGTTAAGAGAGTGGGCAGGTTTTGGTTTTGCCGTGACTGCCGACCATTACTACTGGCTAAGGAAACAAGAAGATTATAACTTGAAAGACGACTGGTTTAGTTACCTTTCCGAAGCACATCTGTGGCATGAGGAACTTAGCAAAATTGTTCGTGTTCATAACGAAGCCGTGGCTACCCCGCGGGGTAGCGCTAGAGAGATTGAACTATTTAGTCAGGTTCTTCTTGATTTGCGAGCATTACGCAATGAAGTCGCCTCTTATCAGCCAACGTATGCGGAAATTCAAAACTTGCGCCAGCTGTACCTGGCCTTGTTGGACGCAAGCGATGCGCACAGTGCTTTTCTTTTAGATACAGCGGTTAATCGCCTCCCTTGGTCACAAGATACAACTGACCGACTCTTTAACAGCTACAGACGTGCCTTCGATGCTTACTGGGCTGAATGGCTCCGCATAGACACACTCTTCAGATAGTACGCTACCCAAAGTGCAGAGCTGCTGCTCGAACTGTAGACAGTGCAAACATCCAGCGATATTCTAAAGCAGAATAGATTTATGAAATGAACAGTGATGCTAAGCAGGGATGACTTGGAGTAATATGGAGGATTCGCTGCCCTATCCCTTGACAAAGCGCACAAAGTGACGTACTTCTGTGGTGAAAATACGTCACTTTACACTTTTAAGAAAACTTAGCCCTAAACAATAATGACTTGCAGGAAAAGCTCTCCTTCTGTTGAAAATATTGTAAGTGATATGGCTGGGGGGAGCACTTTGCAGGAAATTAGTGTGGATGGTCTGAAAATCGGGGACACTTTGGCCAGTTCGATACGCTGCAGTTTTTCGTACAAAATTGTTGCTGCAAAAGGGTACGTTTATCACCGAAGAACATTTGAGTCGTTTGCGTAGCCTGAAAGCCAAGGGATTCTGCCTAGTTCTTGAGTCTTCCGATGTGGAAGGTGTGCGGCTTGACATGCTTGATGGAGTGGATGAAAATGTTAAAAGGGCTTACCTGGATACATATGTAGCAGGTAAAAGCATCTTTGAAAATTTACAGCGCGGCAAACCAGTTAATGTTCAGCTTGCTCGTGAAGCAGTGGATGTGCTTGTTGGAGAGATTATGCAGCGTGGGGAATTGTTGCTGCGCTTGGCTGTGAACCACTTGATTGATGATTATACTTTTTCGCACATGGTAAATGTGGCAGTTTACACTGCGTCATATGGCAAGTGTCTAAACTACGATCTCGCTGACATTAGTGACCTCTGTTTGGGCGGTCTATTGCATGATGTGGGAAAAGCCAAACTTCCGGCAGATATTTTGAATAAACGGAAGGAATTAACGCACTGACATCAGATCGTTGCTATCAGCCGTATCCTGCCGCACGAAGGTGCTGAAGTCCTGATAGGCGATAGTGCGCTAAATAGGCTTGATCTTAAGATAGTCAGAGTGTTTTTAAGTAGTATTGTTCTCTACCCTGTGGGAACGGAAGTGGTCTTAAGCGATGGCAGGCAGGCTCGTGTTATCCTGATTAACGATGGTTTCCCGCTACGCCCTTTTCTGGAAGTGTTGGAGAGCACGGATTCTAGTGAGTGGACGCCGTCGGGAATTTTGCATTTGCTGGAGCATCCCACGCTGTTTATCAAGAGCATTGTCGGCTGAGATCTGTCGGTATATCTCGGGGGAGGTGGTAAGTTTGTTGCAAAAATTCGCCATACGCACTACTGTTCGTTCAGGGATGATTAGTATAACCGAGCAGGTTAGAGAGGCCATCAGGCAGTCAGGAATGCGGGATGGCCTTGTTGCTGTGTATTGTCCTCATACGACGGCGGGAATAACTGTTAATGAAGGTGCTTACCCAGAAGTATCCGGGGATTTTTTACGTTATCTGGACCAGCTTTGCCCGTGGGAGCACGCAATATTTCGCCACGGTGAGGGAAACTCAGCGGCACACATAAAGGCAGGTATAGTCGGTGCTTCGCAGATGATTCCGGTTGCTGGCGGGAAGTTAGCACTTGGTGCCTGGCAGGCAATATATTTTTGTGAGTTTGACGGACCGCGGGAGAGGAATTTTCTGGTTAAAACAATTGCCGGGTGACAAATGCGTGACAAGTGGACGTAATAAACTATTGGCAGGCTATACTTTCTCCGACAGATGCCTGATAAAGTAGTTTATCAAAGGTTAATACCAACAATTCTGGCAGTTCGCGTTGCAAAGTTTTTGCGGTGGCTAGATGCCAGAGATCAGCTCCTCGTAGCGGCCACTTTGAGGCTAGCCTCCTTATTTCATCTGTTTCGGGGTCAATTCTTAACTTTCTCCACGGACCAGAGCTTAAAGTTTCGAGGGATGCTTCCACTAATATTTCGGCCATCTCATGTTCGCGTTTAATTCTGTTTAAAACGGCATGTACTTCCGCTAAAGCCAAGCTGGAGAGCAGATGAATAGCGTTGGCGCCAGCATAGCGCAACGCTTGCTCGCTATGGCTATCATGTAGCAGCGTTGAGAGAACCGCCGAACTGTCCCAGTAAATGACCGAAATATTGTTTGGGTTCATCTGTTCCGATCCTCCTCTAAGAACGCCTGTGCTTTTTCTCCGCATAGAGGAAGAGGTGAAGGCAGCTTTAAGCTTGCTCGATTTGCAGGCTCTAATATGCCGGCATGTTCAAGCTTGGATAGTCGCGATGCCAAAGACAAAGACTCTTCATTGATAGGTGCTAATCTGGCTACAGGCTTGCCTCTTTCTGTGAGAATGATTTCTGTGCCCTTCTTCACTTCATTAACAAGTCTGCTAAAGTTCTCTTTTGCCTCTCGCATTCCAACTCTTAGTTTATACAAAATAATCACTCCTCATGTGACTTCATGGCTACATTATAATAGTAGCCAATGTGTCTCTTTGTGTCAAGAGTGACAAAGGGACGGGATGCGTGTGTCCGCACCCCGTCCCCTTGTTGCACCTTCAGGCTAGGCTTTTTCCAGTTGAAAAAAATTCTTTTAGATAACCTAAGGAAAAGAGTCTTTACTCGCGAAAGTTTCTGTAGTCGGCAACAGGCAGTACGCGGGCGATGTAGAGCGGTTGCTGCATAACGTTGCCGTAAGGGCGGCCTGCCGAGTTTGGGATATTGAAGTATTCCTCGTTATAGGCGATGCCGTTTGTTGAGCTTTGGCTTGACCAGTAGCGTATGCCGACGATGCGCTCATTGTCGCGCACCCAGTCAATAAAAACAGCAGTGTGTCCGGTACCGTTTGTTCGTGAGAAGTCAATGAAATCTCCCGGTCGTGCTTCTGCTAAGTTTGTGATTCTGGTACCTATGCCGTATTTCTCAACAGCTATTGTCAGATTGCTGCTCTGCTTCGGGCCTGTGGCCACATACCAGAGCAGCATAAAATCAAAGAGCTCGTCCCAGTTCATGCCGTTAAAATCATTCGGCGAAAGTCCCAGGCGTCTGTTTCTTTCCTGCATGGCGCGGAAAAATACCTCAAAGGTAATGCCGACACAATGGCTAGCCCGATTGCCGCTTGGGTGCGCTCGTGCCAGCAACCTGTCTTGATAAAAAATGTTTGTCGTTACGCCGTTATAGTTAGCGTAGTCATTGTTAAGCAGGTAAGGGAAATTGCCAATTTGGTAAGTCTGAATGATCTCCAAAACGTAACTGTTCAGTTTTCTATCGTGATTTTCTCGTTCGGGAAGCGGAGCTTCTTGCGGTTTGTCCTGCAGCGGAGTTTCAGGCAGGGGCGGCTCGTTTTCTTGCAAAGGCAGTTGTTCGCTGGGAGCAGGTGTGAGGGCAGCGGGAGGTTTAGGGTTTTGGACGGGGAGTGTTTGGCGGGCCGCAAGTTCTTTTTTTTCTGGAGGTCTCTCTGGCAGCGGCTTGGCCGTTTTCTTTGCGGCCGGTTTTGCTTCCGCTGTCGTCGGAGATGTTGTCGCGGCAGGGGCAGTTTCTTGTTTTGTGCGTGAGCGTTCATCCGGGATTTCTTTTAGCAGCTCAATATATGTGCCTGGAGACTTGGGCGGCGCAGAATCAGCAGTTGTCGAGGGAAATTTCGGCGGTGTAAAATCTGCGAGAGCCGCTTTCTCGTAACTGTGTGAGCCGGGATGAAGGCGTGAGGCTGCAAATAGCAGCGAAAAAAACAAGCAGAAAATTAGTATGTGTGAAGATTTCATAAGAGGCATCATTCCTTTATCAGCCATTTGCTCTACTGTCTGGTTAATATGAGACAGTTTGGTGAGTCAATTGCATATTATCAGATATTATGACAACTTAACATCGGTAATTCTTGGCAAAAGCGGCGGCGCATAAAAAGCTCGCTGCAGGAAAGGATTCTCTTAACGGCTCTTTTAGTGAGGCCCTCACCCTAACCCTCTCCCAGGGGGAGAGGGGATCTGAAGGTGAGAGCGGAGCGAATTTCTTGACAGTTTGGCTGTCGTGTGGTAAAATTTCGGTGAGTAGGCACCTTTAACTTAGTCCTGTGAGACTAAAAAGGAGGCTTTGGACTGATGAAGTTAATTTTTCTGACGTGCCGGCGAAGCGGAATGAACCGCTTAGTTGGCTTTTTTTATTACACAGGAAATTAGCTTGAGTTTTCCGGGTTAGATTTCTTAAATAATGAGGGAGGTCAAAATGAATAAGGCGCTGCTGGTTTTGGCTGACGGGACGGTTTTTGAGGGAACAAATTTCGGCGCTGCAGGAGAAGCTATCGGCGAGGTGGTGTTTAACACTTCGATGACCGGCTACCAAGAGATTCTGACTGATCCGTCTTACAAGGGACAGATTGTCTCGATGACTTATCCCCAAATCGGCAATTATGGTGTTAACGGCGAGGATGCGGAGTCTGCCGGTTCTGTTAAAGCAGAAGGGTTTGTTGTTAAAGAATACTTGGATTTTCCAAGCAACTGGCGTGCCGGGACAGGCGGTGTGGAGAGCGTCTCACTCGGCGATTATTTAAAGCGGCACGGTACGGTCGGCATTGAGCGGATAGACACCCGGGCGCTGACGGTACATTTGCGAAACTTTGGCTCTCAGCTGGGGATAATTTCTACTGTGGACTTTAATCTTCAGAGTCTGCTCGAAAAGGTGCGTTCGCATCCGGGCATGGCGGCTGTTGATTTGGTGGAAAAGGTATCTACCGCCAGGCCTTATCAGTGGCAAGAGGATTGCCGGCCGTGGTGCAGAGCAACGGAAAAGGAAAAAGATTTGCTGAAAGTGGTCGTCTATGACTTTGGAGTCAAATACAGCATTTTGCGCAATCTCGTGGCGCAAGGTTTTACGGTGACGGTAGTCCCCGCTGCTACGCCGGCAGAGGAAGTGCTGGCGATGGATTGTGATGGGGTGCTGTTGAGTAACGGCCCAGGCGATCCGACGACGGTAACTTATGCCATTGAGAACACGAAAAAGCTGTTAGGCAAGAAACCTTTGTTTGGCGTCTGCCTCGGTCATCAAATCTTGGTACTTGCTATGGGCGGTCAGACATATAAATTGAAATTTGGCCATCACGGCGGTAATCATCCGGTGATCGATCTGGAGACCGGTTTGGTAGAAATTACGGCACAGAATCATAATTATTGCGTTGATCTAGGCAGTTTGCGAGGCCAAGTGCGTCTGACGCACAAAAATCTGTATGACGGGACGGAAGAAGGTATGCGTCATGTTGAGTTGCCGGTCTTCTCTGTTCAACATCATCCGGAAGCCGGGCCGGGGCCAAATGATGCGCTGCATGTTTTCGGTAAGTTTAGGGAGATGATCGGGGGTGTTGCGTGATGCCGAAACGGACAGATATCAAAAAGATACTCGTAATCGGGTCAGGGCCGATTGTTATCGGGCAGGCGTGCGAATTTGATTATTCCGGCACGCAGGCATGCAAAGCGCTGCGCGAGGAAGGCTACCAGGTAGTCCTTGTTAATTCCAACCCGGCTACGATTATGACCGACCCGGAGATGGCCGATGCCGTCTATATCGAGCCCTTAAATGCCGAGGTTCTTGAGATGATTATTGACCGCGAGAGGCCTGATGCTCTTCTGCCCAATATCGGCGGGCAGACCGGTCTGAACTTAGCGGTGGAACTTGCCGAGAAAGAAATCTTGGACAAGTATAATGTTGAGTTGATTGGCGCAAGACTTGAGTCAATCAAAAAGGCGGAGGATAGGGAACTATTCAAGGAGGCGATGCACAGGATTGGCCTGGAAGTGCCGGCGAGCGTTGCCGTAAATTCGCTTGCCGAGGGGCTGGAAATCATTAAAGATATTGGTTTCCCTGCTATTTTACGTCCGGCCTTTACACTCGGCGGGACAGGCAGCGGCATTGCCTACAATATTGAAGAATTTAAAACTATCCTCGAAAGCGCGCTCGAGCTGAGCATGACTCACCAAGTGTTGGTGGAAGAGTCTGTAATCGGCTGGAAAGAGTTTGAAATGGAGATGATGCGCGATAAGAAAGACAACGTAGTCGTCATCTGTTCGATTGAGAACTTTGATGGCATGGGGATTCATACCGGCGACAGCATTACCGTGGCGCCGATACAAACACTGACCGAGAAGGAGTACCAACGGTTGAGGGACGCTTCCATAGCCGTTATGCGGGAAATCGGTGTTGACACCGGAGGCTCCAATATCCAGTTTGCCAGTAATCCGGTTAACGGCCGGACGGTGGTTATTGAGATGAATCCTCGCGTTTCGAGGAGTTCGGCGCTAGCCTCCAAGGCAACCGGCTTCCCTATCGCCAAAATAGCCGCAAAGCTTGCTGTGGGGCTTACCTTAGATGAGATACCAAACGATATTACACGGGAAACACCTGCCTCTTTTGAGCCTGCAATCGACTATGTAGTAGTAAAGTTCCCGCGGTTTGCTTTTGAAAAGTTTCCTGAAGCTGATATGACGTTGATGACGCAGATGAAGTCGGTAGGCGAGGTAATGTCAATCGGCCGGACCTTTAAGGAGGCGCTCAGCAAAGCTATCAGAAGTTTAGAGAAGGGAAACTATGGGCTTGAGAGTGTAGACGGAGACTTGAACGAATTGCGCCAGTCGCTGCGTATTCCCAGCAGCGAAAGGTTTTGGTCCATTGCGGAGGCATTCAGGCGTGGTCTGTCAATCGAGGAAGTCAGTGAACTTTGCGGTGTAGACCCTTGGTTTTTGTTCAATGTCCGGCAGTTGGTGCTCCTTGAAAAAGAAATAGAAAACCAGGCAATCGGAAAAAAAGGGGACGAGGTTCTACTGCCGCCCGAGCTTTTGCGTATAGCCAAGGAAAATGGCATGGCTGACAGGAGAATAGGTGATCTCTTGCGTGTGCCGGAGGGGACGGTGCGCAATTGGCGCAAACAGTATGGAATCTTGCCTGTCTATAAGATGGTTGATACTTGTGCCGGAGAATTTAAGGCTTACACGCCGTACTTTTACTCCACATACGAAAGAGCGGTTTACCAGGCAGACGGGCAGGCTGCATTAGCGCAATCCGAGGTGTCAGATTCCGGGCGTCAAAAAATCATTATCCTTGGTTCGGGCCCAAACCGTATCGGGCAGGGGATAGAGTTTGATTATTGCTGTGTCCATGCTGTTTTTTCCTGTAAAGAATTGGGTTTTGAGGCAATAATGGTAAACTGTAATCCGGAAACGGTCAGCACGGACTACGACACGGCTGACAGGCTATATTTCGAGCCTCTTACAGCAGAAGACGTATTGAACATTATTGAGCTGGAGAAACCGGCAGGCGTGATTTTACAGTTTGGCGGTCAGACGCCGCTTAAGCTGGCGCTGCCGCTCTGGCAGGCGGGTGTAAAAATACTTGGCACATCGCACGACGCCATCGACTTGGCTGAAGACAGAAAGCGCTTCAAAGAGTTGTTGCATAAGCTAAATTTACGGCAACCGGAGAGCGTTACCGCCACTTCGGTTGAGGGAGCGCTTGCACTTGTTAAAAGCGTGGGCTATCCCGTTATTGTGCGGCCTTCTTATGTGCTCGGCGGGAGGGCGATGGAAATTGTTTATGACAATGAAAGCCTGCGGGATTACATGCGGCGGGCACTTGCCGCTTCGCCGGAACATCCGGTACTGATTGACGAGTACCTGGAAGATGCTATTGAAGTTGATGTGGACGCGATTTCGGACGGTATTGAGACGGTGATTGCGGGGGTTATGGAACATATTGAAGAGGCGGGCATTCATTCCGGCGACTCGGCTTGTTCGCTGCCCCCACATTCATTGAGCAGCGCTGTGGTGGAGGAAATTAAGACACAGACGAAGGCGCTTGCGCTGGAGCTTAATGTCTTAGGCTTGATGAATGTTCAATACGCGGTCAAAAATGAGAAGGTTTATATTCTGGAGGTCAATCCGCGCGCTTCCCGGACGATTCCTTTTGTCAGCAAGGTGACGGGGATAGCTTATGCCAAGCTGGCAGCCAAGGTAATTATGGGGCGCAGGCTGGCAGAGCTTGGCATGAGCGCTGAAGTGGAAATGCCGCATGTAGCAGTGAAAGAAGCCGTTTTTCCCTTCAACAAGTTCCCGGGGGTTGATGTGATTCTGGGGCCGGAAATGAAATCTACCGGAGAGGTGATGGGGATAGATGAAGATTTTGGTCTAGCCTATGCCAAGGCGCAAGCGGCAAGCTATAACAGGATTCCCACCTCCGGCAAGATTTTTATCAGTGTCAAGGATAAAGACAAGGAACAAGCGGTAAATATCGCTCTTAGATTGGCGCGTTTAGGCATCAGCATCATTGCAACCAAAGGAACTGCCGGTTTTTTAAGGGAAAGGGGTCTTTGCGCTGAAATAATTAATAAAGTGGCTGAAGGCAGGCCTCATATTGTCGATATGATAAAAAACAGGGAAGTAGACTTTGTGATCAATACCGTTACCGGAACGCAAGCACAAAAAGACTCCTTCTCCATCAGAAGGAGCGCTTTGCAGCATCGGGTGTCTTATACGACTACCATGGCGGGTGCGGAAGCTGTCGTTACAGCGATAGAGATGCTTTGTCGAAAACAATTGCATATCAAGTCCATCCAGGAATACCACCGTCAGGTCACGAATAAGTTATAACCCGAATCTATCAGCTTTTAATTTAAGGAGAGAGGGCGTATCAATGATGAATAGAACTAAATGGCTATTTTTGTGCCTGTCGCTGCTTGTCATCGGTTCACTGGTATTAGCGGTAGTTTTTGCCCGTGATTGGCAGCAGGCGGACGGAGGCAATATCGGAGTAATTACCCTTACCGGCCCTATTGCCGAGTCTGTCGGCGGCAGCTTACAGCCGGATAGCATTACGCCTGCTAAGGTAAGAAAGCTTTTGCAGCTTGCTGAAGAAGATACCAATATTTCCGCAGTCGTTTTGCGGGTAAACAGCCCGGGCGGCTCGGTAGGCGCTTCGCAGGAAATCGGCAGTCTGATCAGCAACTTTCCCCGCCCGGTTGTGGTGTCCATGGCCGACATGGCAACTTCCGGAGGGCTGTATATCTCCGTTTTTGCAGATCATATCGTCGCTCAAGAGGGTACTATCACCGGCAGCATTGGAGTCATCCTCAGTCACATGTATTTGGGAGAATTATTTGAAAAGCTGGGGATTACTGCCGAGATACTGACTGCGGGGAAGTATAAGGGAATTTTTTCTGAACGGCTTAACCCGGAGCGGCGGGAAATTTTACAGGTTTTCCTTGATGATCTGCACAGTCAGTTTATTGAGGCGGTGGCGGCAGGGCGCAAAGTTGATGCGGAGAGAGTAAGGGAAATTGCGACGGGGGAAGTATTTACCGGTGCGCAGGCTCAAATCCTGGGGTTGGTCGACAGTTTAGGGGGCCTGGACACAGCCATCGAAGAGGCTGCAGAATTGGCTGGGGTGGCCGACCCTGTTCCGGTAGATATCATCTTGCCACCGGTGCCTTGGTGGGAGGAATTGGGCGGATTTCCCTCAGCCGTTTTAGACCGTTTGACGCTCGCCCTGCTAGGGAAGGACGCTTTGATTTTGCAGCAGCAGCTTGAAAAACACCTCATGCCCAGGTGGTGATACAAACGGTGCCAGGCGCTAAGTGTATTTTTTAAGACGAAAGCGAGGCTGTATAGAAGATGGAAATTGAATCGAAAGATGAAGTTACGCGGAGGGATGGTCTGGCAGAAGTAGTTGTTGGCATTATCAGCAGTCCGGTTGCGACTATTCGTGAAGTTAGCAAGGAACCGTCTTTGCGGCTTTCTTTCACAGCGTTTATTTTGGTGATGATGGTAGTGAGTATGACTACCGCGCTGACTGATGTTGAATTGACGGCGCAATTAGGCGGCTCGGCAGTCGTCTTTGCCGTGCTGATGCCTTTCTCTTTGCTCATTCTTGTTGTCCAGGCCGGCGTGAGTTTTGGCGCGGCGCGCCTGCTTGGCGCAAGAGGCAGCTTCCACAATCTTCTTTCATTGTTTGCTTTAAGCAATCTGCCCTCGCTTTTTATGGCTCCTTTGGCGCTGTTGAGGTTTGCACCGGGAATTGCCGGCAGTATTCTCCATGGACTGGGGAGTTTTATCCTGTCAGTTTGGGTACTGGTTCTTGCCGTGATTGCAGTGCGCGAAACATTTCAGGTTACTACCGGGCGAGCGCTGCTTATCTGTTATCTGCCGATTTTGCTGCTGGTAGTTCTTGTGGCGCTTTTGGCAGGATTAGCTCTCTTATTGTATATATAACAGCGCGATGTATAGGAGGTAAAGATGGACGTAACTTTTGCAAAAAAACTTGCAGCCGAATGTTTTGGCACGTTTTGCCTGGTATTTGCCGGCACGGGTGCCATCATTATTAACGATCTCAGCGGCGGCGCCGTTACTCATGTGGGGGTGGCAATGACCTTCGGGCTGGTTGTGTTCGCGATGATAGTCGCCATCGGTGACATATCCGGCGCGCATCTGAACCCTGCAGTTACTCTCGGCTTTTTTTTAGCGGGTCGTTTCCCAGGCAAGGCAGTTATCCTATATATTGTCAGTCAATGCTTTGGCGCCATTTTGGCAAGCGGCACTCTTTTTGCGTTGTTTCCAAACCATCGCACCCTTGGCAGTACGATCCCGGCAGGTTCTGCTTTTCAGTCCTTAATAATTGAAACCCTGCTGACATTTATCCTTGTTTATGTGATTCTAAACGTGACGGCGTTAGGTAAGGAAAAAGGAATTACAGTCGCCATAACTGTTGGTGCGGTGATTGCGCTCTCAGCTTTATTTGCCGGACCTGTTTCCGGTGCGTCAATGAACCCGGCGCGCTCGCTGGCACCTGCGCTGTTTTCGCGGCAACTGGATCATATCTGGGTTTATCTGACCGGCCCGTTTCTTGGCGCGGTTTTTAGCGTTCCGCTTTGTCGTTTCATTCGAAAGTCAGACTGTTGCAGAACACCTTTGCGGGGGGTAGGTTATAATGAATAGCACGGTAAAACGTCTCTTGTTTGTTTGTGTAGAGAACTCGAACCGCAGCCAGATGGCTGAAGCGTTTGCGCGTCTTCACGGGGGAGTAGAAGTGGAAGCTTACAGTGCCGGCTCGCGCCCGGGGGGAAAGGTTAATCCGCAGGCTGTGGAAATGATGCTCGAGCTGGGATATGACATGAGCAAACATTTTTCTAAATCGCTTGCCGAAATTCCGGATGTGGAATACGACTTTGTGGCGACAATGGGTTGCGGCGATGCATGTCCGACGGTGCGTGGCAAATGGCGGGAAGACTGGAGCATTCCAGACCCTAAAGAACTTGCTCCGGCTGAGTTTCGGCAGGTACGCGCTCTGATTGAAAGCAAAGTAAGAACAGTTTTGAGTAAACTGCTTTGCAGAACCGAAGACTAGGCACGGATTTTTGACTATTTGTCCAAAAAGTAGCGCATAATTTCTTTTGCCAGTTTGGCGATTGTTTCATCGCCTGCAGAACGTGATACGCCGGCGCCATCGTTGCCCACAACGAAAATTGTGAGAGCGATGGGCTTTCTGTTGGGGAAAAATACTAAAGCCGAATCTCCCACGACAGAGCTTAGGGTGCCGGCTTTGTTGGCAACGATGGTGTCCTCGGGCGGATATTTACCGATACGGCTCTTGTTGGTGGATTTTTTCATTAACTCAATGGCGAGCAGGTATCCCTCGTCAGCAGTAAACTCCTGCGAATAGAGTGCGATTAATACTTGATTCATGTCGTTTGCTGTGCTATGTGTGTTTCCCGGTATTCTCTGGTAAATTTTCCGGACAATGTTGGTATCCAGCAGTCCGTAACGCTTAGCTTGCTGATTTAGATGCCCTTTTCCTAAGTCGGCAATAAACAGGTTTGTAGCCACATTGTCGCTGATACTAATCATCAGCTCAAGCAGTTCTCCCCAAGTATACGACGTCCCCGGTTTTGCTTGCTGCAATCTGCCGGAGCCCCCTATTCTTGAGCCGGGGCTGCCATATTTATCATCATTTGTCAGGATATGGACATCCGACAAGCTTCTTGTGCCTTTTTTCACTTCTTCAAGATACGCCAGCATATAAAATGTTTTAATTACGCTGGCGGGATGCAGCCGCTGTGTACCGTTGTAAGAAAAGTTTTTCTCTGTCTCAAAGTCGTGAATACTAACAAGCAGCGTAGTATTTGGCGGCAAGGTTACTCCTTGAATAATCGCCTGGATTTCTTTTTGTTGCGCAGAACTCATTTCTGCAGCTGACTTTGTCTGCACCACGGCGAAATCTCCAAATTCAAGCAGCAAAAGCCAAAAACTAAGTAACAGCATAATACGATATTTTCGCAAAGAAACACCTCTTTTTTTCTGATTGCGATGCAGGAGGCTAAAAAAAGGACTTTCGTCATTTTTGTCGAAATCAAGTACCGGTATGTAGTTTAAATTTAACATAATTGGCTAAAGCTGGCTACTTTATCTTTGGAGTTGATTTAATTGGAGAGAAGGTCTGCTTTGCTAAGGACTTTTTTTGCTCTGTTTTTGCCGTTTTTGCTGATTTTTGCTTCCTTTTGTTTGGGAATTTATTACTTGTTTGCCGGAGCGATACGCGAAAGGATTATTTCGGCTAATTTAACTTTGCTTTCTTCAGTGTCGGGAGAGCTTGACCGCACTATTGATGAGCTGATTACATACACTCAGAATACCTTTTCAGAACCGGCCCTGCTTTCTGCTGTCGCAGCAGGCGACGCGGTCTTGCTGCGCGAGAGGCTACGGCCTTTTGTCAAAAATAGGCAAATAATTAATCGGGTTTCCGTCACGACGCCGGAGGCGATACTGGTAGCCGACTATCCGGAAGAACCATTGCTTGCAGGAGCCGATTTTTCTCAGCGTGACTGGTACAGGGGCGTATCGAGGGATTGGCAGCCTTATCTCTCTGAGATTTTTTTGCGGGCTGCCGAACCGAAAAGATATGTTGTTTCACTTGCCGTCCCGATTAAAGAAGGCAATAACGTTCTGGGTGTGGTTGTGATTCAATTAGTGCTGGCAGATTTGTTTGCACCCTTACATTTTCCGTTAGGAAACGGCTATATTTATGCGGTGGACAAGCATGGAAATCTTGTTTTTCATCCGCACTTAGATATTGACGGCATTATTAGTTATCGGAGGGATCCGGCTGTCCAGCAATTTTTGCTGGACAGAGCCGGATCAGGAAGCGGCATTTTCCTTGATCCCATAAACAATGAAGAAAGGTTGTCTTCCTGGATGGGAAGCGGAGGAGGGCAATTGGGGTTGATTGCCCAGGAGCCGACAAGGACTGCTTTTGCTCCCGTAGATAGGATGCTCTATATCTTACTCATCGCCGGCGCGTTAATCCTGGCATTTATCATTCTGATTATTTATCGTCAATCTGTCATGATAGAGAAAGAGCGTGCTTTAAACGGGCGCTTAAAACGGAAAACGACTCTTGAAGAAGGATTTCGTGAAGTTCTGCTGTTTTTGAACCAACCGTTTAGCAACCAAGAAATGTTTGCGACAAAGCTATTAGCTTTATTGACAGATATCAGCGGAGCCTGGGGGGGAATTTTATATCTTTACGCCGATGGCGCGCTGCGCCCCTTTGCGAAGAAGGCGGTGAAAGGTGAGCCACCGGTCTTTCAACTTACTGAAGGGATTCCCGGAGTAGCGCTGGCTGAAAAGACCACTGTTCGCTCGCAGCAGCCGGAAGGCACCGCCAGGCAAAAGTTGGTTTCCGGTTTCGGAGAATTTTCACCTTGGGAAATAGTCGCTATCCCGCTCTTTAAAAACGGTATGGAGCTTGGTGTGATAGAACTGGCTTATCAGCAGGCTCTGCCGGAGGACATGTTGCGTTCCTTAGAGAATGCTTTAGATAAGGTTGCAGATGTACTTGCCGCGCAAAAGACAAGAGCGCTGCTGGAAGAACAGCGCAGTTTAAGACAAATAATGATGGATACCGTCCTTGACTTGATCTTTTATAAGGACGCTGCCGGAACGTATCTAATGGTAAACAAAGCTTATACTGATTTTCTGGATAAGTCTCAGGATGATATTTTGGGACTGACAGATGCCGTTCTTTTCCCTGCCTGGGAGGCGAGCCGGGATAAGGAGGATGATCAAACTGTAATTAAAGAAAGAAAAATGATTGTTGTCAACGATCAGACTGTTACCGGGGCAAACGGACGCCGGCTGCTGGCTATGACCGTAAAAACTCCTGTTTTCAATGAACAAGGTGAGGTAGTAGGTTTAGTTGGTGTTGCCAGAGATGTTAGCAGGCTAAAAGAAGCAGAACAGCAATTAATGCAACAAAATGAAGAATTGCAGCAGCAATCCGAGGAGTTGCAACTGCAGAAAGAAGAACTTCATGCCCAACAAAGCGAGCTCCACTTTCTTCTTTCACATCTTGAGGAAGCCAATCAGGCTAAAGGCCGTTTTCTTGCCAGGATTAGTCACGAACTGCGCACACCTCTCAGTTCTATTATCGGCTTTTCTGAAGTGCTGCTTGATTCCCTGACCGACCCGTTAACAGCAAAACAAAAGGAGTACGTTGAAAATGTTGCTGCCAGCGGTCATCACTTGTTGGCTTTAAGCAACAGTATCTTGGATTTGGCCAAAATTGAGGCTGGCAAAATGGAGCTTGAACTGGAATTGCTCGAGCCGGACGCTGCCGTCAGGCAAACGCTGAGCATTGTAGGTGAAGCTGCGGAAAAAAAGCGAATTGCCATTAAAATGAGCTTTGCTGAGTCATTGCCGCGCTGTATTCTGGCCGATCCCCTCAAGTTTAAACAAATATTGATTAATCTGCTGACAAATGCGCTTAAATTTACACCATCCGGAGGTCAGGTTACGCTTGCTTTGGAGAAAAGGAACGATTCCGGCGGCAAAATACCGCTGCAAGGCGAATACTTACAAGTTTCAATTGCCGATACAGGCATCGGCATTCCTCTCGCCGACAGGGAAAGTTTGTTTAAAGAATTTACACAGTTGGCATCGGCGCAAGGGAGGCAACAACAGGGAGCCGGTCTTGGTTTGGCGCTCTCTAAGTATTTGGTAGAGCTGCACAGAGGAAACATTTGGTTGGAGAGCAAAGAAGGTGAAGGAACTACCTTCTATTTTACTATTCCTGTTGGGCAGGTCAGCATCTGGGAGTTAGAAAATCAAGAGGCTAATTAACTGGCGATTAACCTGTTTGGGGGTGGAACTATGCAGGTAAAAGGAAAATCTATTTTAGTTGTAGATGATGAGGAGAGAAATCTATTATTATTGCAGGCCCACCTAGAGCCCCGCGGCTACAAAGTGATTACGACGCAGAGCGGCCAGGGAGCTTTGGAAATACTGGCGCAAACCGAAATTGATCTTGCTCTGCTTGATGTGATGATGCCGGCGATGGACGGCTACCAGTTGTGCCAGGCTATAAAATCTTCTGCAAAGACAGAGAATATTCCGGTGATTTTTATTTCCGCGTTACAAGATAAAGAGGAAAGGATCAAAGGGATTGAAGCCGGTGCCGCCGATTTTATCAATAAGCCTTTCTCCGGCAAAGAGGTGCTGGCTCAAGTGCAGGCCTTGCTGAAAGCCAAAGCTGTGTCAGATCGTTTTCGTTCTGCCACAGAACAATTGGTACAGTTAACCTATTCAGCTGAGCAGGCAATAAAGAATTTGGATTCCGCGACTGTGGGAAGCGGAGAAATGATGGAAATTCTTTCGGCAAAAATTTTAACTCCTGTTTGCAATGCTTCCGTAATTCCAAGGGGAATTTTATATTTTGATATGCTGGATCAGCATGTTTTAATCATCAGAAACGGGCAGCGTCAGCAAAAAATTCAAGATAAGGATGTGCGTAATTTTTTGAGCCGGTTAGCTGGTCAAGGGGTCAGTTACTGGACTGCGGCAGAACTGGACACTCTCAAATGGGGAGGGTACAAATCCCTGCGGCAAGCTGGAATTGCGCTGAAAGATTTAATTATTGTTAAGAGTGGAAAGTTTATTGTATCCTCCTGGGATTACAGCGGCTCAGTGTCTGAGATGGAGCTAAATGTTTTGCGTCACATGGTTGTGGAAGCCAACCTGATAAATTCGGTGGCTCGGCAGATGGCTGAAGTGGAAGGGGCGTTTCTTTATCTGACAGGCATCCTTGCCAGAACGGCGGAAGCATATGACACTGATACCGGCGCCCATTTGTCCCGCTTAAATAAATACAGCAGAGTTATGGCCGAGGCATTACAATTGCCGGAAAAATTTTGCAGAATTATAGAGTATTCCGCGCAGATGCATGATGTGGGAAAGGTGCACATTCACCCGGATATTTTGCAAAAGCCAGGTGTCTTAACTGCTGAGGAATTTAGTCTTGTCAAAAAACACCCTATTTTTGGGGCAAAAATTATTGGCGAATCCTCACGGCTCTCCATGAGCAGAAAAATTGCTTTAACCCACCATGAGCGCTGGGATGGCAGCGGTTATCCCTTCGGATTGAAGGGCGAACAAATTCCTCTGGAGGGACGGATTGTTAACGTTCTTGATCAGTATGATGCTTTGCGTAGTCCTCGTCCGTATAAGTCGGCATTAGACCATGACGATGCCTGCCGGATTATTACGGTTGGGGACGGCAGAACCATGCCCCAGCACTTCGACCCGCGGATATTAAGAGCATTTAAAAGTGAGAGCAATAGATTCAAAGAAATATATGATGAAACTTCTGAATAAGAAAAATCTTTGCGGCGGGAATTG
>Ga0208491_10032_pt1 | contig 68145 bp, 76 predicted proteins | sample SubbioCSW11_NovA_FD_184819 | JGI IMG/M metagenome (GOLD analysis project Ga0208491, IMG submission 184819) | Serpentinite rock and fluid subsurface biosphere microbial communities from McLaughlin Reserve, California, USA - CR11_CSW11_NovA (SPAdes) | ecosystem: Environmental > Terrestrial > Deep...
GGTGTCATTTCTGATATAATATTAGTCATAGGAAACCTCCAAACGGCTGGTATTATTGGGTTTTAGACACTTCAATTATACCATACCGAGGGGGTTTTCTGTTGTATTAATGTCAACTATTATATGGTTTTTTCAAGTTTCAGGTTTGATTTTGAGGTGGGAAAGTTGAGTTTTGAAAATTAAACTGACCGTAAGCGGCTGCCAGTAATAGCGAGGCAAAAGCGCCGATGCCGGCAGCTTCCGTCGGTGCTGCCAGACCAAAAAAGATACTGCCCAGCACAGCAAGAATCAATGCGCTCACCGGTACAACCGAAGTCAGGAACGGTAATGGCAACATATACGTCGCGGATAAACTCTGCCGTTCCCTGCAACAGCAACATAATCACACCAAAAGTAACCCAAGTTTTGTAAGGGTAAATAATCGGCAATTCAAAAGAGCAAAATTCAAAGACGAGTTTCTCTCAGAGGTTTAGCTGACTGGTCTGACCATCGGTTTTACTGAAGATATATATTAGCGATCGTTAATTAAATTCCTGCTGCCGCCGCAAGATAAAATTAAAATCATTCCGAATGTTCTGCCGAAGCAGACAGTTACTCCTGAAAATCTGCCTTGCCTGTGTCTTCAGGCAATGTTGACAGCAGGCTGAGCCTGCGCTATGATGTGTTACGTGAGGTGGTAGAAAAAATGAAAATTGGCATTATCGGGCCGGCCTTATCTGGCAAAACTATCCTTTTTCAACTGTTAACCGGAACAGCCTCCGGAGCAGGCAGCAAAGGAGCCGTCCTCCAGGGAGCAGCCCGAGTCCCTGATGAGCGGATAGAAGAACTAGTAAAGACTTTCAAACCAAAGAAAACTACATACGCTACCGTAGAATGCGCCGACTTTCCCTCTCTTGGCAGTGGCTGCGAGCTGACAGGGGAAACTGCCAGCCGCTTAAAAGCATGTGATGCTTTAGCCGTTGTTGTACGCGTGCATGCTGATCAGTCCGTGCCCTGGTCAAAATCACCTGTGCCGCCGGATGCTGCCTTTTCCGCCTTTCTGCATGAAATGATTTTAAGCGATCTTTGCCAGGTAGAAGCTATTCTTGCCCGCAACAAGGACAAAAAGCGTACACCAGACGAAGAACGAGTCTTAAAGAGATGTCAGGAACTGCTGGAAGAAACAAAGCCAATCTTTGCCGGTTCTTGGGGGGCAGACGATGAACCTGTTTTGAAAAACTATGCTTTCCTCTCCTCTCGCCCTGTATTAGTAGCAATTAATCTTGACGAGGAACAACTGCAAAGCCAAACCTATGAAGGACGGGCAAGCCTGCAGGCCCTCTCCAAGGATAACGGTTACCCGCTGGTAGAGTTTTGCGGCAGCCTGGAGGTGGAAATCAGCCGCATGAACAAGACGGAACAGGAGATTTTTCTTGCTGAGTACGGCCTTACCCAATCAGGCATCACTCGTTTCGCCGCTGCTGCCTACCGACTGCTTGATCTCATTTCATTTTTTACGGTAGGCGAAGATGAAGTGCGCGCTTGGACTATCAAGTCCGGGACAACGGCTAAAAAAGCGGCAGGCAAGATACACTCTGATATTGAACGCGGCTTTATTCGTGCTGAGGTGATAAATTACGCTGATTTTCTGGCGTTGGGCAGTTCGCTGAAAATCGCACGTGACCAAGGGAAACTGCGCCTGGAAGGAAAGGAATATTTAGTTAAGGACGGAGACATTATTAATTTTCGCTTTAATGTATAATAAGAATAAGCGGGTAGAAGTCCGACCTAGAGAAGGTCAGTCTTCTACCCGCTTTTATATAGATTTGCTTGCTCATGTTCGGTGTTAACCCTCACCATAGCCCTCTCCCGGAGGGAGAGGGGACATCTATTTCTTTTGTTTCCTATCCGCATTAATGATTTCCACCAAAATCTGAGCCACTGCCAGATACAATTCTTCCGGGATTTCGCTGCCGGGCTCGAGCAGACTTAATGCCTCTGCCAGCACACTGTCTTCCCTGACGGATATGCCGTTTTTGTGAGCAATTTCCAGAATTTTTTCAGCCAGATAGCCGGCGCCGGCAGCCACCACCCGGGGCGCCTGGTCCCGGTCCTGTTGATAACGCAGGGCAATCGCCTTTTTTCGTTCCTTCATAATGACTCCTTACCGTGTGTGGTCCAGACAGCCGCCTGTACAGCCCGTTTTACTATTCTCGCCTTGCTGTGACACCCGGATGCCCCGCAGCAGCGGACCAGACGACTCAGTATCAGAAAACATCTCAATCAGGTGAGCAAGCTTGGTTGCGGCAGCAACATTTTCCACTAGAATACTACATTCCGCACGGCCTTGTTTATTTCCGGCCAAAATTGTTACCGCCCCTAAATTTTCAGTATAGAGTATGAAACGCCACAGCTGATCGGCTCCAGCGCATCCCGCCCTCTTTTCCTCAGTTGCTGCCGTCAGTAAATAAGAAGCACGCTGCGCTTCTCTTTGGTCCCAAAACATATAAAACGAATTGGCTGGCAAAGTTCCAGCTTCCGTAGCCGGCAGGCGATGCAAAACCTTACAGTGGAGCTTGCCATCCCTGGTAAAAAGCTGCTCTAAGAGCAGTTTTTCTCCGGGACTAACGGCTGTTTCAAGCTTTGCCGAAAATTTTTCGCCGGCCGATTCAAGGAGCGCACTATCTCCATGACTCTGCATGACTTGTGCCCAAAAGCGCGACCCGTCAGAAACAGGAAAAGTCCGAGCAACAATTAGTTTAAGCAGAGCTGAGACAGAATTTAACATCATTTCCTCCAGCGCACTTTCTTCTTTAATTTCGTCTTTAATTGCCAAGTTCCTGCCAGGCAAGCGAACAGTTTATTCAAAGACTGACCATGACTGGAAAGGCATTGTTCATGGAACCCAGTAAATATATTATTATCACACCGGCGGTAATGGCCGCACCGTAGGGAATTGTCTGTTGCTCCGCCGCTGGATCCTGTAGACTTTCAAAGTAGGTCTTCTCTCGAACTATGGCACTGCTGTAAATTGCGCGGCAAATATTCCGCAGGCGCCGCAATAGGCATTTATTATTTAGCATCACGATAAGAGCATATGCTCCTCCTGCCACAGCAGAAGCCAACATCACTTGGACCACCAGGCTACTACCAAGAAAGGCTCCCACTGTACCCAACATCTTTACATCACCCGCGCCAATCCCCCCAAGAACAAAAGGAATAAATAGAAGCAAAATACCGGTGAAAAACCCGGAAAAGGTCTGTAAAAGTCCCGATTTTAGCCCTAGCTCCAGCAGATTAAGCACCAGCGCTGCCGCCAAGCCAGTTATAACCACAACATTATATATTTTTCTCTCCGCCAAGTCTGTTACAAGGCAGACCGCTAAAAAAAGGAACATCGCCCAAGTAATCAATTCAACCCCGCCTTTCTCTTTCAGTAAAGATTAACTTATCACCTACTTTAACGCCACTTTTGGCAGCACAGCCGGCTGCGAGTTCCAAGACATGTTTAGCACCGCTTACCATCACCCAACCTTTGCCTGGTGCCAAGTTTTCACAGATTCTCAAGACTTTAATCTCATTGTCTAAAAAAAACACGTCAAGAGGGCAAAGCATAAAAAAAGTGTGAATAGAATTGCAGGGTGTCAGGAGCAGGGCGTCATATTCAGGAGGGAAGCGTTTTTTCAACATCATTCCGAGTAATCTTGCCGCAAAAGTTTCGGCGTACCTAACCTGACTTGCTAAAATCACTCCGTTAGGCAATTTGCATCTCATCTCACATCACCGCAAAGTTTTCCAGAATCTGGATCAAGGCAGGACCCAATAAAACGATAAAAATTGTTGGAAAAATGAATACGAGTAAGGGAATCAGCATCTTCACAGGTGCTTTCATCGCTTGTTCTTCCACTCTTTGTCGGCGTTTGCGCCGCATTTGTTCTGCCTGGTGTTTCAGCGTGCTGCTGATATTGATTCCCAGTTGGTCTGCTTGAACTATTGCTCCAGTAAACGTTTTAATGTCTGCCACCCCGCTACGATCTCCAAAATCCCGCATAGCATCTCGTCTGGATTTGCCCATTTTAATTTCCTGCAGGACTCGCTTAAACTCATCCGACACTGGCCCATTGCTTTTTTCAACCACCTTGGCCAAGGCACCGTCAAAACCCAAACCTGCGCCCACGCTGACAGTAAGCAGATCGAGTACCTCGGGGAATATTTTCTCTAACTGTACGCATCTAATCCTAGCGCTCCGCTTTAGCTGAATTTCTGGGAAACGCCAACCGATGATTACTGCGAAAACTGTGGTTACTGCCAGTTGGGCAGACCAGACACCGCGATGCATGAGATAGACAAATGTTGGCAAACCAAGAGCGAGCAGCACTTTCAGCCCGAGATAATCACGAGCTGAAAGTGCTCCGTGACCACCAGACTGCTGCACTTTTTTTTCAAGTCTCTGCAGCACTTCCCCTGGCAACAAGCGCGTGGCTATTTGGGCCATTACTATCAGCAGCGGGCGAAAAATTCGCTCGCTCAGGGGACGGCTTAGCTCAACCTGTCTTATGCAAACCGTTTCTTCACCTGACATCACCTGCTTTAACCGGCCATGCACGTCGATTCTTGCAGCCTGTTCTTTTATTTGTAATCCTCTAATCAGTGTGAGCAGGGAAAAAAACACCAACACAGAAATAGTCGTCTGCATAAAGGCTACCCCCTAAACGTCAATATTGACAATTTTCTTAATGGTCAAAATGCCAATCAATTCTGAAATAACTGCACTTGTAATCAAGAGCAAACCGAGGGGATGGCTAAAAAGCAATGCAATGTAAGCTGGGTTGATCACAGAAATTCCACCGGCAAGAATGATCGGCAACAAGGCCACAATAACGCCGGAAATACGCCCCTGTGCCGTGAGTGTTTTTAATTCTCCCCTGATGCGTAAACGTTCGTTAATGGTGGCAGAAATGTTATCCAAAACTTCAGCAAGGTTTCCGCCCACTTGCCGCTGAATATTAACCGCAGTCACAATAAGTTCTAAATCCTCGCTCTTTATCCGCTCGACCATGTTGCGCAGCGCTTCTTCCGTAGTTGTTCCCAAACGCATTTCCCGCAACGCTCTGCCAAACTCGACAGAGATAGGCGGTGCCATCTCTCTCTGGAGCGAATCCATGGTCTGCAGAAAAGAAAGGCCTGCCCGCAAAGAATTAGTCATAATGGTTAAAGCGTCACTCAGTTGCTCATCAAATTTTTTCAAGCGCTTAGCCTTAGCGGTTTTAATAAAAATCAGCGGCAGGTATGCGCCACCAATTGCAAAAAGCATGGACGAAATCACATTGCCTAGAATCAGCTGAGCAAGGATGGCAAACAGTATTGTAGACGCCAGATTAACAAGTACCATTTCTTCTCCCTTCAACGGAAGATCTGCCTGAATCAAGTCTGTTTCCAGTTTTCTTAAGATACGCTGGGGAGTGAAAAGGCGAAACAACTCTGTCAGACCAGCTAAAGGTTTATTCTTTACTTTTTCAGCTTCTCTTTTTTTATCTGTGCCGCCGTCTCCTGTAACCATCCGTACGCGCCGTGCTATTTCTTCTTTATCCTTATTAGCGAAGCCAAGCAAAAGGTTAATAAGCATTAGAACAGTTAGAAAAACAACTAAAACAACCTGGATTTTTGTCAAGCATTTCACTTCCTTTCCCCTTAGAAGCGGGCACTGGCAAACATAACTGACGGCAGCTTTATACCTGCTAACTCCAGTTGATGGATAGATTTTGGCCGGATTCCGGTGGAGCGGAAATTGCCCAGGCATTTACCATTTTCACTGATACCTGTCTGTTCATAAATGAAAAGATCTTGCAGAACAATAACTTCTCCTTCCATACCTTGCACTTCCGTAATATGGGTTATTTTGCGCGAACCGTCGCGCAAACGGCTTTGCTGGACGATAAGATCAATAGCCGAGGAAATTTGCTCTCGGATGGCGCGGACAGGCAGATCTATCCCTGCCATCAGCACCATAGTCTCAAGGCGGGAAAGCATATCTCTAGGCGAGTTGGCGTGACCGGTAGTTAGCGAGCCGTCATGACCTGTATTCATTGCCTGCAACATATCGAGTGCTTCTCCGCTTCTGACTTCACCCACTACAATCCGCTCAGGTCGCATCCGCAACGAGTTTTTCACTAAGTCACGAATGGTGACGGCGCCTTTCCCCTCTATGTTGGCAGGCCGTGTTTCCAAGGAAACCACATGATCCTGACGAAGCTGAAGCTCTGCCGCGTCTTCAATTGTGACAATTCGTTCATCATCAGGAATGAACGATGACAAAATGTTTAGTGTCGTTGTTTTGCCTGAACCTGTGCCGCCGGAAACGACCACATTTAACCTTGATTTAACTGCTGCCTCCAAAAAAGCCGCCATTTCTAAGCTTAGTGTGCCAAATCCCAGTAAATCATCAACCGTTAGTGGGTCCTTGGAGAATTTCCGGATGGAAATACACGGACCGCAGAGGGAAATGGGCGGAATGATAGCATTAACACGAGAGCCGTCTGGCAGGCGAGCATCTACCATAGGAGAACTTTCATCAATACGACGGCCAATGGGAGCCACAATTTTTTCAATAATATGCTGAACATGCGCGTTATCACGAAACACCACCTCTGTCAGCTCAAGTTTTCCCTTTCGTTCCACATAGACTTGGTTTGGGCCGTTCACCAACACTTCAGAGACTAATTCATCATTCAGCAAGGGATGTATCGGTCCAAATCCCACAGCTTCATCAACAATCTCCTTAATAACCCGCTGTTTATCGCTTTTAGGGATGACAGTTACTTCCTGTTCAATTACTGCAGCAACAAGCTCTTCTAGCCGAAGTGCAAGAGCGCTGTCAGCTTCGCCTTCCAGCTGTCGCCCCATTTCTTCAATCACTTTTTTATGAACCATTATTTTAAGCTTGTGATGAGGGTCACTTTTCGCAACTGCTTCAGCTTTTTTTTCCACCGTTACAAGCCCAGGCTTTTTCTCAAGCAGTTCCTGCTGCTTGATTCGTTCCAACCGTTCTAAAAGTGACACCGTAATCAACACCTCTCTTACAAGCTAAAAATCCGTGAAATCATTCCTTTTCCTTGCCTCTCCCCAAGCGAAACCCTCCGCCCGCTCAAGATTCGTTCACCTAGGCGACGAAAAGATCTGGAAATTTCTGCCGCCGGGTGACTAATCACCACCGGCACCCCTTTGTTAATGGCAGAAGTTGCCGCCTTTTCATCGCTTGTAATCTGATGCGCCACAGCAATTTCAAGTCCTTTTTCCAAATCGGCGATTTCAACCCCTAAGTCCTGATCGCTGCGATTGAGCACCACCCTGACTTTATCCCGGTAATCCAGAGACTCCATGATCTTAAGACTGGTTTTTGCGTTTTTAATTGTGCTAATATCCCGGGTAACCACAAGGTGAATCAAATCGGCCATCTCCAGTGCCAACAAAGTTACTTCGTCAAATGTTGCCGCTGTATCCACAATGATATAGTCATAGCTTTCTTTTAACAGTCTCAAAATCTGCTCTGTATCCCTTGGTTTTACATACTCTGCGTCTTGAGGAAATAACGGTGCCGACAGGATATCAACACCTGAAAAGTGCCTGATTAAATAGCAATCCATCTTCATTGTGGTTAATAAGCCTTCTTCTCGTGCCAGATCACTGATGTTCTTTCCTTCTGTAAGATTTAGCATCACTGCAATATCACCAAACTGCAAATCATAATCAACCAGAGCAACTCTTTTTTTCCCTTGCTGCGCTATGACCACCGCTAAGTTAGTGGCTATGGTGGTTTTCCCTGCCCCTCCTTTACCGGAAAAAAATACAGAAACATGACCCAGTGGTTTTTCATCTGACCTGGCAGACTGGTTAGAAGTAGGAGCGGAGACTGGATATTCTCTTTGGGGAGGGTGTTCGCCGCCTCCCGCTGCCAATATGCCGACGCAATGGCTTAACTGACTGGTACGCAACTGCTGTTGCTTATAGACTGAGCGTATAGTGGTGGCCATTTCCTCACTGCTCAGCGGTTTCACCAAATAATCTCTGGCGCCTGCCACCATTGCTTTTTTTAAGTACTCGGATTCACTCTGAATAGAAATAATCACAACAGCCACCTGTGGATAGAGCTGACAGGCTTTTTCCGTGGCTGTAATTCCATCTGTCTGGGGCATATTGATATCCATCAAAACCACATCAGGCTGCAGTTCAGCCATTTTTTCCAATGCTTCAGCACCGTCTCCAGCTTCACCCACCACAGTCATATCATCCTCAAAATACAACAGGCGGGTGATATCTTTTCGTGTTTGGGCAATATCATCCACAATTAGCAGTTTGATTTTCTCCACTTTGTTACCCTCCTGTTATCTCCTGATAGAATTTACTGAAACTGACTAATCCGGTGAGGCTGCACCTGGAGGCCTCTATCCACTGCCGCAGAGCGAAGAACCAGTCGCAGACTACCCCGCTCTGATGCTTGAATGATAGCCGTCACCCTTTCCACTGGCACATCAAGCGTCAGAGTATCGACAATCAACATTTCCTCACTTTCGTTAATGGTATGTTGACCAGAGGCTAAGACCCGAATATTAGCTGCAACCAAAGCAGTAACAGTCAGGCTTTCTTCCGCCGGCGGGTCAATGGTGACGATACAATCCACAAAATCACCCGGCAAAATATAACCGGCTACCCCAGACACGTTATTCACCGGAATTGTAACGGCCCGATGTCCGACTGAAATCTTATATGCTAAACCGTTATTTTCTTTAGTGAAAACCAACCTGGTACTAAGCACCTGTTCACCTGCTACCATCCTCTCACGGGCAAAGGAGCCAGTGAGCGCAGTTTTATCTGTCACTGCTTCATGATGGAGCGCCACTCTTGGTACGTAAGTCTCGACAAACATGGATTCTTTCAGTTCTGTTCTGGCAGGTATTTCTTGTTTAGCAATTAGGACAGAAACCATGTCAGCAGACATTTTGCTTTTTTGTTCAATCTGATTTAAGTAACTATAGACTGAAGCTGCTGCCGCCATCGCCAAAAGCAAAGAAAGTAGCAGTAATTTGTTACCCTTCAATGACTAACCCCCCTTAAAATATTTCTTTTAGAATCCTCTCCCAACTTTTTTTCTACCGGACAAGCTTGCCTGTTCTGATGCCATAAGGGCTTTCTCCCGCTACTGAGAGAAGCCCGCCCTTTTGAATACCGATAAAAATCCCGGGGATTTCTTTTGCTATTTCCCAGCTTCCGTTGGCTCTACGAGTGCCGTCCAGCCAGAAAGCGGCGAAATCCACCACCTCCACCTGCTTTACTTTGTTCTCACCGTTCGGAAGCGGCCGATACACGGGAACATAAACGATACGTGGGCAATGCGGCGGGCAGCTATTAGGGTTGCACTCGTGATTCAGAGCTGCTGCTCTGGTAAGTCGATCCTCCATGGCTCTTTTTACCGCCGAAAATTTTACGCCGGACTTTGTTTCCAGAATGTCTCCTTTGCTAATCAGTTCAGGCCAGCCCAGGCGCAACTGCTTCTCAAAGCCTTGCGCCCCTGTTGATTGTGCTGCAAACTCTAGCGCTCCAGAGTTTCCCGATCCTAAATTAATTTCACCGGAATTATCATTTTTTGCAAAAAGCAGCCGTCTGCTCCCAATCTTAAAATCCATCTCCTGATCAATCCCCAGAGGCACCAGTTGGTCCATGCTTATCGGTCTGGCCAGTACAACGTGAGCCTGCTGTTCCATTCCGGCCGCCTGCAGCCCAAAAATTCTGCCGAAAAACAGACGAACGGGAGCTTTGGTCGTGACGGAAACGCCTCTATTGTTTGGCGCGACTTCTACAACCACAGCGTCGGCAGTAATTCCATTTTTTTCGGCCATTTCTTTAGCTGCTTGAATAGCTCTGTCTCGACCTGCGCCAAGTAGTGTCCCGCCGGCCAGAGCTGCCGCATCTGCCGCCACAGCCAGCCTGGCCTGCGTAACGTAATTTACTCCCAGATCAGCTACCAGAGCCGTGCTTCCTATCAGTACTGTCATAGCCAGTGTCAAAATCACGAGAGCCGTCCCTTCTTCATTTGCCTGTGCACGCAGAAGTTCATACCAAATTTTCATTCTCGTCACCTCATTCTATCCGCATTGTGATTTCACCACGCACTATTACGGGATTATTCAGGAGGTTTCCGGCAAGCGGCGTAATCAGACGGAGAGGATAACTCACAACAACTCTGACATCACTCCCTGCCAGCCTTCCCTGCTCCGGCAGGATGGAAATGATCAGCTTTCCCGGATTTAAAGGTAACGAGGCTTGATTCACACTGCTGATTATTTCTGCGTTTGTAGCGCCGACAGCAGCGTGACGGGCTCCATGTCTTGCCGCATGAATTACCACAAGATAAGCATTGCTAACCCTGCCCAGTTCCACTATCCCAAGCAATAAAAGCAGGATCAGAGGCAAAACTAAAGCAAATTCCACTAACGCCTGACCTTTTTGCTCATTTTTGCAACGCAACAGCACATTTTCACCCCACCTGTTTAAACGGCTGAAAATATAACCCTGCCCTTGCGGGCAGGGCCAACTCTGGGAGGAGGATCTATTTGATTTGTTTAAACTTAAAACTCACGGGGCAAACCCATCAAGAACACTTTGGAACACATCCTGAATTCGGTCGCCTAAACCTGTCAGTACACCGATAGCCACAACTGAAACGAGTGCCAGAATGAGAGCGTACTCCGTCATCCCTTGACCAGATTCTTCAGCTAACAAGCGCTTCATTATTTCTTTCATTTTCTTCCCTCCATTTTGTATTAGGATAATCTCCGTAAACTTTTTGCTACTGTCAGTTTAGCACCTCCAAGCGAGCGCTGGAATCCATCAAGCGTCTCAAAAAGCACAGGACTATTGTCCTAATTTTCAATATTTTTAAAACCAGGCAACTTGACTAAATTCTCCGCCCCATGTTAGAATAAAAGTCATCTACAAGAAAAACGCTTTGGTGTTAGTGCCAATCTCTCAAAGAAAGGAGAAGGGCAGTACATACCGCCAATTTAAGAGCATAGCTAGTTTGCCTGGGGTTTAAGCTTGATTAAAAACTGGGATAGCGGCTACAAAACATTTTTCCTCAAGGGAGGTGTGTTTGTAGCTTTTTTTATTGCGAAATAATTAGCACATTTCAGCTTATTCATGACTAACGCTGACGGAAAGGGTGATTGTCTTGGAAGATTTGACAGGCTTGTTGGGGGGAATTATCAGGGAACTGCAATCGCCTGCTATGGCGTTTCTGATTGCAGGATTTTTCCTGGCTTTTTTTAAATCCGAGCTAAAATTACCTGAAGCAATTTACAATTTTACCATTTTCATGCTGCTAATGAGAATTGGCATGGCCGGCGGTCTGGAAATAAAAGAAGCAGGAATCGCAGGCCTGGCGGCCATGGCTATTCCTGCCTTATTCTGCGTCGTAATAGGGGTAGCGATTGTGCTTCTAGGCTCCCTCACCTTAGCTAAACTTCCAGGGATTAAGAAAGATGATGCCATGGGTACTGCGGGATTATTCGGAGCAGTAAGCGGCGCCACGCTCATGGCTGGCATGTTAGCCCTGGAACAAGCGGGCATTCCGTTTGAAGGTTGGGTCCCTGCACTCTATCCTTTCATGGATATTCCCGCATTGATAACAGCAGTAATTGTCGGGAATCTCTATCTTCGCAAAAGCTCAAAGAGCGGCGAAAAGTTTAATCTGAAAATAGTTAAGTCGATCGCCAGGGAAAGTATCAGCGGGTTTGCCATCTCCGCCATGATTGTAGGCCTCTTGCTTGGGATTTTCACAAGTCCTGAAAAGGTGTTCGAAGGGTTTTACGACCCGCTTTTTAGGGGATTTCTTTCGATTCTAATGCTAATTTTAGGCATGGATGCCGCTAAACACATAAAATCACTCGTTTCTGTCGGTCACTGGTATGTTTTGTATGCCCTGTTGGGACCTTTTGTCCATGGATTTATCGGCTTTGGCTTTGGTTATTTGGCTCATCTCTTAACCGGACTCAGTCCGGGGGGTGTAATTATGTTGGCTATAATTGCTGCCTCAAATTCTGATATTTCAGGCCCGCCTACTATTCGCGGAGGATTGCCCAGCGCAAATCCTGCAGCCTATATCGGTGCATCCACAAGTTTAGGCACCCCGGTAGCCTTAGTTTTCTGTGTTCCGTTCTTTACAACTCTTGGCATGGCAGTCTTTGGCTTATAAGGCTATAGGCAGACCCGCATACTGCCGGTGGCACCAGCGGTAGAAAATGAGTAATCCTTTACTCTGCCCTCACCCTAACCCTCTCCCAAAGGGAGAGGGGACTGTGGTGGCTAGTTTCAGGGTAGTTTTTAGCAGATTGTTATAGTAAACTCAGATTACAGCCTTACCTTTGTTCTGTTTGCTTATTTCCGCAAAGTAAGGCTTTTAAAAAAGAGGGAGGAAACCATAATGAAATTTCATAAAGCCAAGAAGGTTGTTATTGTAACCGAATCCTATATTTTGGATGAGATGATACAGGCGCTGCAAAAGCTGGGCGTCAGTGCTTATACCATTATGGGTGCTACGGGAAAAGGAGAAAGGGGATTAAGGCTTGGCAACGGAGTCAGCAGTCTCTATAAAAATGTTAAAATTGAAGTGGTTACAAGTGCGGAAATTGCAGAAAAAATAGTTGACAAAGTAATGGATGATTTTTTTATAAATTACGCCGGGATAATATATTTAGAAGACGTGGAAGTCGTTCAGGCAAAAAAAGTTCAGCTTCCGGAATAAGCAGTAAACTTATTGTTTGTAATAATTCCCCTGAATTATTAGCTTAGCTAATGTTCCAGGGGAATTATAGTTTTACAATCCGGTTTTTCACGGCATAGAGGGCTGCCTGCGTACGGTCACTAACTTGAATTTTTCGAAAAATATTACTGATATGGTTTTTTACTGTCTTTTCGCTGATATATAATTCTAAGCCAATTTCTTTGTTCGTTTTGCCACGGGCGATTAGAATCAATACGTCTCCTTCTCGTTTTGAAAGTGGTTCTTTCACTATTTGCTCCCTGGCTATCCGCTGAAATTCACCGCAGATTTTCTCCGAAATTCTTGGATGGTAGATTGTTTCGCCGCGTTTTACCGCGCGGATAGTCTCAATTAGCTTGTCTGACTCAATGTCTTTTAAGACGTATGCAGAAACTCCAGCCTTAACCAATTCATAGATATATTCCTCTTCGTCATGTATGGTGAGCGCAATAACTCCAATGGCGGGATATAATGCCTTAATTTGACGAGTAGCGTCAATACCGTTTAGATTGGGCATATTAATATCCATCAGCACCATGTCAGGCATTAGTTCGCCAGTCAGGACAACAGCAATTTCACCGTCAGCGGCTTCCCCGAGCACAACCAAATCATCGTAAAGAGCGAGAATCTTCCGGAGCCCGTCGCGGATCAAAGCGTGATCGTCCACGATAATTAGACTGATTTTTTCCAGGGACATTTGTTCACCTCTTCTTTACCGGGATACTAACATAAATTTCTGTTCCCTTGCCAGCAACAGAGCCGATGCGAATCTGGCCATTTAGCAATTCCACACGCTCACGCATGCCTAGGAGGCCAAAACAGTCTCTTTCAGAGCCATGAAGCACCGGTTCAGTATCAAAGCCGCAACCATCATCAGCAATAGAAATGTTTACGCGGCTGGCTAATATTTCCAGCCTAATGACACATCGCCTTGCTTTAGCATGTTTTTGACTATTATTTAACGCTTCCTGCACAATCCTGAAAATAGCCACTTCCAGTACGCCCGGCAGTCGTTCTTCCTCGCCGCCTAGCACCACCAGTTCGATGTTCATCTCTGTTCTCTTCTGCAATTCTTGGATAAAACGACGCAGTGTGGGCACTATCCCCAGATCATCCAAAACCATGGGACGGAGATTAAAAATAATTTTCCGTACTTCTTGCAGGCTCTCTTTCACCATTTCCTTCAAATCGTGTAACTCTTCCCGCACCTTATCAGGTTCAACCGTCATCAGTTTTTCACAAATCTCAGCACGCAACACCACATTGGCCATGGACTGAGCCGGTCCGTCATGGATTTCCCGCGCAACCCGTGAACGTTCTTCTTCCTGCGCTTTAATGATCCGCAGACTTAACTGCTGGCGAAGGTGTAACTCGTCTAATTGGACGCTGACACCTTGAACACCACCAGCCAAAAACTGTAAAGCCATATTCACGTGATCTTGCAACTTTTCAGCCTTGGCCAGTGTTTCAGCAGTACGACGCAACAAAATTTCCAGTTGATCACGCCGTTGCCTATACTGCAATTCCCGTTCCCGCATCTGAGTCAGTTCCAGTTGAATGTGCTGTGCTTCCTCATAAGCAGCCTGAATATCCTTTTCAACGTAACGGGTAAAGTTCCGGTTCACCTCCATTAAATGGAATCGCGCCAGCCTGTCTTCACGCTCAAGTCTATCAACCTTGGTGATTACCTCCAAAATCTCTCCTTTTATCTCAACAAGACGAGCCAGAAGCTCATCACGTTGCATTCTTATCCCCTCGGCAATTGAAGCAATCTGGTTTTTACCCTGCTCAACCGCCGTTAACGTTTTTTTTATGACACCATCAAGTTCTGCTAAAGCCTGCACTTTTGCACCGCCTTATATACGATATTAATCCCCCCTCACCCTAACCCTCTCCCCCCAGAGGGTGGAGAGGGGACTTCTCTCCTTACGTTTTTATCATCTCACTTGCCTCTCCCCCCAGAGGGTGGAGAGGGGACGAGAGTGTCCCCACGCATTGCATCGCAGTTTCCCTAAACGAGATAATTTTCTATACTCTAAAAAAGCTTGTCAGCGTAAACGGGCATAATTCTCTCACTCTAACTTAACAATAAGCTTATAAGCATTATCGACAGAGAAGGAAAAAGCTTAATCCCGCTCTCATATCCTTGTGGCGAATATTTTTGACCCTAGATAAAGGTGAGTGAACCGATGGACGAGTTACAAGCCCTCTTTCAGCCCGCTTCCATAGCAGTAATCGGGGCCTCGAAAAACGAGACTAAAATCGGCTATACAATTATGGCAAATATTAAGGCCAGCGGTTATACCGGCCAGGTTTATCCGCTGAACCCCAGGGAGGAGGAAATCTTAGGGTACAGGTGTTACCCTTCTCTGCAAGCGCTGGGCAAAGCGGTAGACGTAGCCGTTATCTCTGTGCCGGCAGATGTTTCTCTCAATGTGGCCAGAGACTGTGGGGCAGCCGGAGTAAAATTCCTGGTGGTTGTCAGTTCAGGCTTCAAAGAAATAGGCGAAATCGGTTTGCGGCGTGAAAAAGAACTACAAAAGATCTGTGCCGAGCATCAGATGCGCTTGGTAGGTCCAAACGTGGTGGGCATTGTGGACACAAACACGCCTATAAATGCCTCGTTTGCTCCCGCAATTCCTAGCAAGGGGAAAATTGCCTTTATTTCACAAAGCGGAGCGATGCTTTTGTCGATCTTCGACTGGAGTCGCAGTGTAGGGCTGGGTTTTTCCCGTTTTATCTCAATGGGTAACAAAGCAGATTTGAATGAAGTTGATTTTATCTGGTCGGCGGCCATAGACCCAAATACGAAAGTGATTCTCTGTTACATTGAGGATGTAGCCGACGGAAAACGATTTCTAGCTGTAGTGCAGGCGGCAAGCAAGCTAAAGCCTGTGATTATTCTCAAGTCCGGCACGTCCACGGCCGGCGCTCGTGCTGCCGCATCCCATACAGGAGCGCTCGCCGGCAGCAATCTGGCGTATGAAACGGCATTCCGGCAAAGTGGTGTTATTAGAGCAGAAACCATGTCTGAGCTCTTTGATCTTGCTATTTCCTTTGTAAATCAACCGATTCCTACGGGTGATCAAGTATCTATCGTTACTAATTCCGGCGGTCCCGGAATCATAGCTACTGACAGCGTGGAACGTAACAATTTGCGCATGACCCGTTTTCAGAAAGAAACCATTGCAAAGCTGCGAAATTACCTGCCGGCTGAAGCCAATATCTATAATCCTGTGGATGTTTTAGGCGATGCCCGGACTAAGCGTTACAACGTGGCGCTGGAAGCTGTTTTGGCTGATGAAAATACTGACATTGCCTTAGTATTGCTTTCTCCTGCCGCCGTAAGCGAGCCGGCAGAAACGGCTGAAGCGATAGTTGAATTGCAGCGACGTTACCAAGAAAAGCCGGTTTTTGCGGCCTATATGGGGGGAGAAGGCTTGGCGGAAGGTTGCCGAATTCTCACTGATGCCGGCATCCCCTGTTTCACTTTCCCTGAGCCGGCCTTAAAAGCTATTGCCGGCATGGTTCGTTTTTCAGCCCTCCACAGAAAAATAGAGCGGGAGCAAAAAATTCTGCGTATTGCTAAGGCGGATCATCAAGCAGTTAAAGCAATATTTTATGACGTTATTCGTGATAGGCGCTTGGTCTTGCTTGGCAATGAAGCGACTAAAGTAGCAGATGCTTATGGTATTCCGGTGGCAGAAGTCTATCTCGCAAAAAACCCGGATGAAGCTGTGGCCATGGCAGAGACAGTGGGTTACCCTGTTGTCTTAAAAGTTGCTTCTCCAAAAATTATTCACAAAACTGATCTAGGCGGTGTAAAGACTGGCCTGGAAAATGCTGCTGCCGTCCGTGAAGCCTATTCTGCTATTATGGAAAGCGTTAGGCGCCTGCTGCCTGCAACCACTATTTATGGCATCGAAGTTCAAAAAATGATGCCTAAAGGAAATGAACTAATCATCGGCATGAGCAGAGATCTGCAGTTTGGACCGCTTATTGCCTTTGGCATGGGCGGCATTTACGTAAATCTGCTCAAAGACGTTTCATTCCGCCTGGCAATTGGTTTAAGTCTGGAAGAGATTGAAGAAATGATCGCTGAAACGAAAGCTTATTCTTTAATCCGTGGTTATCGTGGCAGCAAGCCTTCAGATATCGGAGCACTTGTCCATATCCTGGTTCAGGTAGCCAAACTGGCTCTTGACTTCCCGGAAATTACTGAGATTGATTTAAATCCGGTTATCGCTTATCCTGACAGTGCCCTAGCTTTGGATGTAAAAATAACGGTTTCCAACCTTGATGAGCTGAAAGGGTGAAGGTTATGAGGAGTATTTTTATCGCCGGTGATTCCGGCAGCGGAAAAACGGTTGTCGCGCTTGGCTTAGCATTAAAATTACAGAAAGAAGGATTAAAAGTAGGCTATTTTAAGCCGGTTGATTCAGCCAAAGGCATTCAGCATCAAAGGGGTGAGGATGTTGCGCTTTTAAAGGAGATTCTCGCACTGACCTATGAGCCTGCCGTCCTTTCCCCGCTTCAGACAGGACCCCACTATTTAAGCGGCGGACAGCGGCGCGATACTGAAGCGCTAAAGGAAAAAATCAAAACTGCCTGGCAGACAGCCAAGGACAATTTTGATACGTTATTAATCGAGGGCTCTCTTGCACTCGATACGGCAGCGAGCATAGGGATTGACTCCATCAGTCTTGTTAAGCTTTTCGACGCTGCTATGCTCTATGTAATCCGTCCGGAAAATGATTATGATTTGGATAAAACCATCTTCATCAACAACCATTTCCGCTTGGCAGGCCTTCCTGTTTTAGGAAATATTTTTAATAACGTTGACAGAACACTCATTGATAAAGTAAGAGGCATTTATCTTTCTCTTATGGAAGAACAGGGACACCATGCTTTGGGAGTCATTCCCCGCAATGCGGAAATTGCCTCACCAAACGTTAAGCAATTCTATAATACGCTCGGTGGAGAGTTGCTGACAAACGAAGGGAGCGGTCTAGAGCGGATCGTTGAAGAAGTGGTGGTCGGTTCCATGACAATAGAGAGTGCTCTTGGTTACCTCCGACGTGCTCCTAACAAGGCTGTTATCACCGGGGGGGATCGCTCCGACATCGCTCTAACGGCCTTGGAGACGAGCACCTCAGTACTAATTCTTACCGGGGGGCTCTACCCGGATGTAGGCGTACTAACCCGTGCCGCCGAAAAAAATGTGCCTGTAATTTTAGTTCATTACGATACATTTTCAGCAATCGAGCGGCTGCATGAAATATCACACCGCATTCACCCGGGCGATGAGCAGGGCGTACGTATCGCACAGGATAACGTCATCAATTACTGCAACTGGCAAGCCATGCTCCAATACTTATCCTCCTGAAAGCGCATGTCGCTACCAAGAGCTCATTTTGTTGCTCCGGAAATTATCGCTCTTCAACCTCAGTTAGCCAGTTACGAATGAGTTTTATTTCTTCTCCATACTGACGATAATCAGCCACGGGCGTTTCCAAGATCATCGGCAAGCGGCAGATTGCCGGGTGTGTAATCAAATTCAGCAGTCCATCTTTTCCGAGATAGCCTTTTCCAATCAGTTCGTGCCTGTCTTTATGTGCTCCCGGGGGAAACTTGGAATCATTCAAATGGATAGCTTTAACTCGGGAAAGCCCTACTGTCGATTCAATCTCAGCCACTAATCTTTCGACTTCCTGCTTATCCAGAAAATTATACCCAGCTCCCAACAGATGGCAGGAATCGAGACAAACACCTAGTTGACGGGGGTTCCCTAACGCCTCAATAATCTCTCGCAGCTCTTCTAATGTTCCGATTTCTGATCCTTGCCCCGCCATGGTTTCCAAAAGAAGTTCCGTGTCACCACTAAAAGGTAAAAGCGTTTCTGCCAGACAGGCAACAATCCGCCTTATTCCAGCCGCACGCCCGGATCCTGCATGAGACCCGGGATGAACAACAAGATACTCTGCGCCTACCGCGTCCATCCTGCTTAAATCATCAGCTACCACCTTTTTGGCAAAGGCATACGCTTGTTCCGACGGAGCCGCCATATTCACTGTGTAGGGCAAATGACCCACTATGGGAGCAATATCATATTTCTCTTTAATCTCCAGCCACTTTGCAGCTTCCTGCAAGGAGATCGTCCGTGCAGCACCTCCCCGGGGGTTACGGGTAAAAAACTGAAAAGTATTAGCACCAATCTGACGCGCAATTTCAGCTGCCTGATTGAAACCTTTTGCCACAGACAAATGGGAACCGAGCCGCATAATCTCCTCCAATTAATCCATTTTATCTAAGTTATAACATACTTACTTTTTTAAGGCAATTGAACTTTCTCCATTTCTCAGACGTCGTGACATGATACCGCCTACACGCCCCGTCTCTCTGGCCGTTATATCTCCCCAACCGTTTTCTCTCACCTTATTGCCAAAACCCAGTTCTTCGGCGATTTCGAGTTTAATCTTTTCCAGTTCCAGCTCCCTCGCGCTCATCTTCTCCGCCTTTTTTGTCTGCTTTGCCACCTTCGCCACCTCCTTATCTAAGGGTAGTATGAACGCTGGCAGAGAGGATATACACGGACGGAAAGTACTCAGTATGTTTACTGTGCAGGAAATTGTCATTAGCATTCTCACTATATAATGGCTCAAAGAAATAAGAGCAGACTAAGAGCCATCAATGCCATTCCTCCGACCAGTCCGAGCAGTGACTGATGGTGTTCACCATATTCGCGGGCGGTTGGCAATAATTGATCAAAGGAAATATAGACCATAATTCCAGCCACCGAAGCAAAAATTATCCCGTAAACAGTGTCTGTCAGAAAGTTGGCCAATACGGCATAGCCGATAAGAGCGCCTATTGGTTCAACAATGCCCGATAGAAAAGCCCAGAAAAATGCTATTTTACGATTCCCGGTAGCATAGAAGATGGGTACTGCTACTGCAATTCCTTCTGGGAAATTATGGATAGCAACTGCAATGGCGATGCTGACTCCCAATACCGGGTCGCGCATCGTCGAGAAAAATGTAATAAAGCCTTCCGGGAAATTATGAATTGCCACTGCTAAAGCTGTGAAGAGGCCCATCCGCAGCAGTTTCCGCCTATGGGCATCGGAATAAGTATTTCCTATTTCCAGGGTCGTCCCCTCTAGCTCTTTAAACTTCGGCGCTCTCTCAAAGAGCGAAACAAATTTGTCAATTAGGGCAATGAGCAGCATACCGCCAAAGAAAGCTGCCACCGTCAGCCAATTGCCCATTCTTTCCCCCAGGCTTTCGGTTAAAATTTCTCCTGCCTTACCCATAATTTCAATCATCGAAACATAGATCATTACACCGGCGGAGAAACCGAGGGCTACGGTGAGAAAACGAGTGTTTGTGCGTTTTAGATATAAGGCGGTTGCGCCACCTACGCTGGTGGCCAATCCGGCAAACAGGGTCAGCCCTGCTGCCAACATTACATTCTCCATCTTTTTCCTCCTTTTGAATAGATTTGCCGCCCTTCAGTATATGTGCTTAACTGCAGAGAAGTGAAAAAATAAAAAAGACGCTACTGTTTTTTATCAGCTGACGCGTCTTTTTTATCCGCTAGGGGCTGCCGCCCCTTCGGCGGGCCTGCGGGCCCTGAGCACCCCGCAAGAGTAAGGGGCACGCCCCTTACAAACCCCTACGCATAGGATCGTAGCTTCTCTGAACGGTATAAATTCCTATGCAAAAGCAAACCGGCCTCAGAATCAGCCGGTTTACTTGCAAATAAAAGATAGTAAGGTGAAAATCACGTTTTTCCTGCAACTGCAGGTAAATTTTACTATCAGCCGCCACCGCGACTAAAGCGAATAACAAAAATAGCTATGGCAACTGCAAGGCCAAGATAAACGGCGACAGTCCAAAAGTATTGCATCATGGCACCCCCTAGATTAAGCTTACCATCTTCGGCTAAAGTTAACAAGGATTAATAAAAGCTTACGTCTGTCTCGATAACCTTTTAAATCTGCAAATTACCTGATATGATTGTAAAAAAACATTAGGAGGGCAACTATGGCTGAAATTGTTGCAAAGGAACTAAAAAATCGTCAAATAGAAGGTTTTTCAGAGCGTCAGCTTGAGGAACATCATGGCATTCTCTACAAAGGATATGTAAACAAACTAAATGAAATTAGGAAACTGATGGTCAGTGTAGACCACAGCAAGGCAAATCAGAGCTTTAGTGAATTGCGGTCATTGAAAATTGAAGAAACTTTCGCCTTAAATGGGATTAAGCTTCACGAAGCATATTTTGATAACATGGGCGGCTTAGGCGGCAAAGCTGTGGGTCAAGCCCTGACCCTAATAGAGAGAGACTTTGGCTCCTATGAAGCTTGGGAAAAAGACTTTAAAGCTGCCGGCCTGGCTGTGCGTGGTTGGGTTGTACTGGGATATGATTTAGAAAGTGGTACACTCCATAATTTTGGCAGCGACTCCCACAATCTGGGACCAATCTGGAGTGCAGTGCCGATTCTTGTGATGGACACGTACGAACACGCCTATATGATTGATTATGGTGTAAAACGCCCGCCCTATATTGAGGCATTTATGAAGGTGATTGATTGGGATGTGGTCAATGAGAGGCTTGCAAAACAGTTAGGATAGCGAATTCGACTCCCCTCAGGGGAGTCTATCTCTCTTTAAACTATTTGCTGCCGCTATCAAACCAAAACAACCCATCAACATCATATTCCCTTGGGGTGCCGCAAAATAGTAATCACCAGCTGACAAGAGCGCTCGGCGAGGCCCTGTGACAACAATTAGCCCCGTTCTCACCGGTTTTTCAGGCGGGATGCAACCATGGCCGCCGTCATCCTGCACTTCCTTGTTTGTGAGAGTAGCTCCACAAAGTCGTTCCAGATATCCCCGAGCCTTCTTGGCCGTCATTTTCGCTGTATGATGTTCAAAGAGACCTAAGACTTGGTCTTGGTGGACTAGTGCGGCAAAACTGTGCTGATTACCTAGGTTAAGCACCGTCACAATGCTCTTTTCAGCCGCTTCTCTGACTACGCTGTCCGAAAGTGCCCCAAGCAGTGCTGCTCCACAGGTATCCATTAAAAGTGCGTCCGGCACATCCAGCTTTATTGCCTGCATCCTTGTAAACACCGAGGGAACTGTTCGATAGGCAAGATCAGGCAACTTACCGCCGGATTTCATAAACTCCTCCCATAACCTAAACCGGAAAATCCTATTTGATTGGCGCGGGGAATACCCGTGATCCTGGACTGCTACCGCAATCTGCGCAGGTAAAGTATACCCCACTTTAAGCAAAATTTGCTCCAGCATCTGCAGATCCAAATCACCAAGCCGTACTGCCTCAGCCTCTTCCGGCTTGTCTGCCGTTAGGATTATGCCCATCTCTTGGACTTTTTCCAGATTATCATGAATTGTCAGCGCCGCTTCAGTCGTGGCATAAACCGGAAATCCGGCGGTTATATGCTCTTTGATTGCTTTGACAGAAGGGCCGCCCCCCATAGTCCGACCGTATAAGAAAATGGTTTTTCCCCGGATTGTGGCCAAATTTATCTTTCTGCCCACTAGGACTGTAGGAGCCGGCAGCACAAGTTGAATGCAATTTTCCAGTGGTTTGCCTTGCTCGTAGAGCAATATATCTTGTGTGCCTCCGCCCACATCCACTGCTAACAGACTATCCATTGGATCGCTTCCTTTCTGCGCAGAGTGCCTGCGCAATTTCAGCGCCTAGGCGAGCATTTTCTGTCAGCAAAGATAGATTTGCCTTCAAGGTGCGACCTGCTGTTACTGCAAACAGCCTGCTCAGCATTTGCGGGGTCACATCCTGGCCGGTAATTCCTGCCGCTTTAACTTCACCCTCTATTTGCACAATGTACGTTAGCAGTTCCTGCCAAGGAATTTCCAGCGCTGTCCTCACCGGGTTATTAATCAATATTGCCGAAGGCAAACCCAACTCATCCCGGGCCAGCGCTACCTTTGCCGCTTCCCTGGGGGAATCAATCCTAAGCGCTAAGCGATATGGTGATGTTGCCGCATAAAATGCCGGGAAAAGGTCGGTACCATAACCTGCCACTGTTATGCCTTGTGTTTCCAAATATTCCAAGGTCAAGCCAAGGTCTAAAATCGCCTTGGCTCCGGAGGAAATAACAGTAATCGGGGTTCGGCCAAGAATAGTCAAGTCTGCGGAAATATCGAGAGAATCACAGGCACCGCGGTGGACACCACCAATGCCGCCGGTAGCAAGAACAGCTAAGCCATAACGATGTGCCAAGTAGGCTGTGGCGGAGACGGTGGTTCCTCCGCTTACCTTTCCAAGCGCAACAAGCGGTAAATCGCGGACTCCTACTTTCACTGGGGACTCTGCTATTGCCAACGCAGTCAGCTCCGCTGCTGAAAGACCTATTATAACTTCGCCTGATAAAACACCTATGGTGGCCGGGATAGCGCCAACCTCTCGCACCGCCGCTTCCATGCCAAGAATTGTTTCCAAATTTAATGGCTTGGGCAATCCGTGGGTGACAAGGGCAGTTTCCAGAGCGACAAGCGGGTGACCGGCCCGCATGGCAGCTAAAACTTCTGAGCCAATAGTTGTTTTCACCAGATCACTCCTATTTGCATCTAATAGTTTTGGAGGTGAATGATCATACTGACAGTTACTTTAAGATGGCAGGAAGGATTATATTTTGAGGGTCATTCCGGCTCCGGACATTCAGTGCTCCTCGAAGCCGGAGCTGCCGTCGGCGGTCAGGGACGCGGAGTACTTCCCGGAGAAATGTTGTTGATGGCACTGGGTGGTTGTACCGCGATGGATATTGTCTCCCTGCTGCAAAAGTTTAAAACCCCGCCCACTTCCCTCTCAGTTGAATTAAACGGGAGCAAACGTACAGAGCATCCAAAAAGTTTTGAAACTATCACCGCCATTTACCGCATTGAAGGTGAAATTCCGGCGGAGTTAGCATGGAAAGCGGTGGATAGCTCGTACAAAAAATATAGTGTGGTGGCGAACTCACTCCGCTCACAAATAATATATCACGTTATTTTAAATCAAGTAGACTTACTTAAATAACCCGGCTTAAGCCGGGTTATTTATCTTTTACTGCTTTACCATGGCCTCGCCGCAACATACCAGCGTGCCGCCTCCGCTCTCCACCACTGAAACCACATTACCGCAAATATCGCACTTATAAACTTCGCCTACTTTGGTTGCCATTTAATCACTCCCTTTCTATATTTTGTCATTACTGGTAACTCCTGCTCGCTTTCCGCATCGCTTAATACCTCATTTATTTGCAAATTGGACTTGTCCGACAAATCCAAATCAAATGGCTCTCGGTACTGGAATCCGTCACCATTCTTAAAAATCCGTACAACTGGCCGCAAAGGTGTTTCTTTGCGGTTTTCGATCACTATTCCCAGATAACCATTACTGAAACGAAGAGCCGTACCTACCGGGAAAGGTGCGATGTGTTTCAAGAATGAAGTAAGCAGCGAGCAGTCATATGATTCAGCACAATCAGTTATTATTTCAATCGCCTGATGGGGCTTCATCCCCAGTCGATAGGGACGGTCGGCCGTAAGTGCGTCATAGACATCCACAATCATTACCAGACGCGCGTAAGAGTGAATATCGTCTTTTTCAAGATTATGAGGGTAACCGCTGCCGTCACAACGCTCATGATGCTGCACCACAATTTTGGCACTGTTAGGAGAAAAGTTAGCTTGACTGGTTAAAATCTCAAAGCCGAAAGTGGGATGTTTTTTGACTTCGTAATATTCTTCAGGGGTTAGGCTACCTTTCTTCTTTAAAGTGAATTCACTAATCCAGATTTTACCTAAATCATGAAGCAGGGCACCCGCTCCCAATTCTTCCAGCCGTGCTTTGGAGAGATCTAAATCCGCAGCATTCAAGAGAGACAATACACAAACATTTACGGAATGAAAGAATGTATAATCATCAACATCACGGATATCTGCCAGATTTATGACAACATCTTTATTGGCCAGCACTTCGCTAACAAGCTTTTCAACTATGGAAGAGAAACGCCTGTCAAGCAAAAGGCTGTTACGTTTGGGAAGTTTGGCAATTTGCAGCGTTTCTTTAACCGTTTTTACTGCTTCGCGGCGCGTTTCTTCCGAAACCACCTCACTCACCACTACATCACTTAAATATGGGTCACTAATAAATACAAAAGAAATTCCTGCACGCCACAAACTGTTGATATAATTACTTTTCAGTTCAACCCCGGCGTTTAGCCATAATTGCCCGTCCGGCCCATAAACCGGTCGATACAACACCATCCCGGGATGCAATAAAGAAACGGGTATTTTACGCACGGCACTCCTTATTCTCCTTCAGTCTAATGCTTTCATTATAGCTTAAAATTTCCCTATTGAAAAGCCGCACCACTTTTAGATGCAACAACTCTTTAGATTTCTTTTATTGTAAATCATTGGGGCATATTGTATATAGTAAAAAAAAAAGGGCTTATGTGAACTGGTAAGTCGCATAAACTCTTTAATCACGGGAACTATATAGTTTTGTGAATCGGTGTTGGATTAGCCCCTATTATAAACTTCCCGTCTATGACCGACCTTGACCACAATAACGACAAGTTCATTATCCCTGACCTCATAAATTATACGATAGACTCCCTGACGCACACGGTATCGCTCCTGGGTCGAGAGTTTATCACAACCGGCAGGTCGTGGGTCGTTACGCAACGCTTCAATACGCTGAAGGATTCTTTTGACATCTTTATTCGGCAAGTGCCGGAGATCCTTGGACACCGACTCCTTAAAGCGAATCTCAAAGTTTGCCATCGGCTCTAAGTTTCTTAAGCAGCGCTTCGTAACTTATGGTTGGCTCGGCTACCCGCTCTTCGAAAGCGGCCAAATCCTCCTCGTCCTCACGGAGGGTATACCGCACAGCCTCATTTACCAGTTCTGATAAGGAGCGGTTCGTTACAGCTGCTTTCAACCGCAAAGCGCTGTAAATTTCAGGCTTGAAATACACTGTGGAACGCTTGGTGGCTTCACTCATTAAAAAATCACCTCTTGACATCCATTATAGCATTATAACGTTTAGGAGTCAAAACATTACTGCTTAAGATTGTTAAAATTTCCCTATTGAAAAGCCGCACGACTTCTAGATGAACCACTCTTTAGATTTCATTTATTGTAAATCATTGGGGCATATTGTATGATGAAGGCAGGCAACAGCCTGCCATTGCCTTATAATTTAAGGAGGGATATTTTTTGGAAAAGTGGGTTTGCACGGTATGCGGCTATGTTTATAACCCGGAGGAAGGTGACCCGGACAACGGTGTACTTCCCGGCACATCTTTTGCTGAATTGCCAGATGACTGGGAATGCCCTGAATGCGGTGTAGGCAAAGATATGTTTGAAAAAGAATAGCAGCCCGTGGGGCTGCTATTCTTTTTCAACTTTCTCCATTATCGGCAGAGAGATAATGACCTCTGTTCCCTTTCCCTCGATACTATTTAACTGCAAGCCGCCTTTATGGACTTCCACAATATGCTTAACAATGGCAAGTCCCAGGCCTGTACCACCAAACCGGCGAGTTCGAGCACGATCAACACGATAAAACCGTTCAAAAATTCTCTCCTTTGCTTCCTCCGGGATCCCAATCCCATTATCTCTGACCGAAAGAAATACTTTCCCGTCCTGCTGTTTGGCACTGACGGCTATGAGTCCTTGTAATTGAGTATACTTTGCCGCATTATCTAATAAATTATCAAGCGCCTGAGCCAACAAACCTCTATCTCCCTGGATGGGCGGCAAGCCCGCCGGGATATCAATTTTAATCAGATGCTTTTTCATTCTTTCTTGCAGGCGTCCCATCACTTCCCGCACTAACTCCGACACATCTACCGCTTCTTTGGCAATGGCTACCCGCCCGCTTTCAATTTTAGAAAGCTTCAGCACGTCTTCAATCAGCTCGGATAAACGCTCAGCCTCGTTATGGATGATCCGTGCAAAACGAAGTGCCGATTCCGGCTGGCTATACGCGCCATCTAACAAAGTTTCCGCAAAACCACGAATGGCAGTAAGCGGGGTGCGCAGTTCATGTGATACGTTAGCAGCAAAATCTGCCCGCATGTCTTCTAACCGTCGTAGCCGCGTAATATCGTGGATCACAGTTAAGACGCCGGCTTTTTTGACAATCTCCGCACGCAGAGGCATCAAAGAGATACTGAGCACTTTCTTATCCGGAAAGAAGGTGCTCATTTCATGTTCTAAAAAAATTTTTTCTCTGCTGACTGTCGATATTTTCTCATGCAGTTCAGCACTGCGAATAATTTCCAGGTCACGGCGTCCGCGCCAAGTATCTTTTTGCAGCCCCAGCATCTCTTCGGCAGCAGGGTTAGCCATCACCGCCCTGATATCACAGTCAAAAACAATTACCCCTTCAACCATCGTGGCCAGAATAGCTTCCAGCTGGTCTTTCTTTTCCATGGCCTGATTAACTATAACCTGCAGTGAATCAGCCATTCTGTTTATCGTATCGGCGAGCTGACCGATTTCGCTTTTGTTATTAAAATATATTCTGCTATTTAAGTTGCCTCCGCCAATTTGCCTAATCACATCCATCATTTGCGCCAGTGGCGACGTCAGCCCAAAGGAAATCTTTAAGCTAATCCCAAACAGCAGAAGCAATGCTAAGAGCAGCCCTGCCAGCAGTCCGCTCTGAATCCGACGGATAGCATTGTTTAACTCTGTCAGGGGCAGAGCTAAGCGCAGAAAAGCGAAGCGCTGGCCGTCACTCACCAGGGAAACGGCGATATTGAGTACTTCTGTGCCTGCAACAGGGGAGAGACGGACAAAACTTCCGACACGGTTATCGCGGGCAGCAAGAATTTCAGGCAACAAGAGATAATTATCAAGCAATGGGACTTCACGCGCAGAATCGCTTAGTACTACCCCATTAGGAGCAATAAGTGTAATTTGAGTGCTAGTCTGTCTTCCCAGTCTGTTAATCATCTCATCAATTTTATCAAGCTCGATATCAGGATAATCGAGCAGCAGCGGCAGCAGAAGCTCCCCGCTTACCCGAGCTTGATCTGACAAGCGAGCGCGTAAATCATCTAAGTAAAAAGTGCGAAAAAAAAGAATCGTGGCCGCACTCATTAGCATGACGGCTAACAAAAACAGCAAACCATAAGTGGCAAATAATTTGGCACTTATAGTTTTCATCGATCCGGCTCCTTGAATTTGTAGCCTATGCCACGCACCGTCAGCAGCAAAGCAGGATTGTGAGCGTCTTCCTCCACCTTCTGGCGCAAATAACGAATATGCACATCAACAGTTCTGGTATCGGCAGGGCAATCATATCCCCAGACTTTATTTAAGATATCTTCACGTCGAAATACCCGGCCGGGATGGGAGATCAGCAAAAAAAGCAGCTCAAATTCTTTAGGCGGCAAATCAAGTGTCTTGCCGTTCTTTTGTGCCAAGTAACGATCCAAATCGAGAGACAAGCTGCCTTGTCTGACAATGCGTCGCTTTTCTTCCTGCGGGGCAGGTTTTATCTGTCTTGCTCGTAGCTGAGCCTTTACCCTGGCTGCCAGTTCCCGCGGCGAAAAAGGTTTAGTAACATAATCAGAGGCTCCAAGCTCTAAGCCAAGAATCCTGTCTACTTCTTCGCCCCGTGCTGTCAGCATAATCACTGGAATATCTGCCGTATCGGGATTATGGCGAATTATGCGGCAGAGATCTAGGCCGTCTAAGCCGGGCAGCATCCAGTCAAGCACTATCAGATCAGGCTTCTTAGCTGTTATTTTTACCAGGGCCTCTTGTCCGTCGGTGGCAGTATCGACAATAAAGCCTTCCTTTTCAAGATTAAAAACGATTAATTCAACAATAGTTTCTTCGTCATCAATAACCAGAATACGTGCCAAATAGACCACCTCTTTTTAAACTTTACTGCAGCGGCGTGACACTATTCTCTTTGATTTTATTCATTCAAATCAATTCGTTTGCCACTTACCAGATAGATAACGCTTTCGCTGATGTTTGTGGCATGGTCAGCAATGCGTTCTAAAGAACGGCTGACGAAGAGCAAATTAGTTGCTTGAGTAATTGTCCGTGGATTTTCCATCATTAACACCAGTAATTCCCTAAAAATCTGTTTGTGATAAGCGTCAACCCGATCATCATCTCTGCCTACAGCTTTAGCCAGTTCTACATCTTCTGCGACATAGGCGTCAAGGGAATTTTTGGCCATTTCCTGGACAATGCGAGCCATCTGAGGTATATCTATCAGCGGTTTGATCAGTTTATCTTTCCCAATTCTTTTTGTAACTTTTGCTATATCTACCGAATAATCTCCCATCCGCTCCAAATCAGTAATAATTTTGAAGGCAGAAGCAATTTTACGTAAATCTTTAGCCATGGGTTGCTGAGTAGCGATTAAACGCAAACAGGTTTCCTCAATTTTTCGTTCCATTTTATCAATTTCTTCTTCAACGGCGAAAACTTTTTCCGCTGACTCTAAATCTTGTTTTGCCAAAGAATCCACTGCTCGAGAAATGTTTTCTTCTACCAAACCACCCATTTGCAAAATATCCTGTTGCAACTCTTCCAGTGACTTCTGATATTCACTGCGTTGAATCATCTAGCCCATTCCTTTCTTCTAACCGAATTTACCGGTAATATAATCTTCTGTGCGCTGATCCAGTGGGCGGGTAAACATAATCTCCGTCTGTCCCATCTCCAGCACTTCCCCGTTGAGAAAAAACGCCGTGCTGTCGGAAACCCGAGCTGCCTGCTGCATATTATGGGTGACGATGACAATAGTGAATTTCTCCTTCAATTCCCGGATTAAATCCTCAATTTTTTGAGTAGCAATAGGGTCAAGAGCAGATGTAGGTTCATCCATCAAGACCACATCAGGCCCCACCGCCAGAACTCTGGCAATGCATAAACGCTGCTGCTGCCCACCGGAAAGTCGCAGCGCAGAGCGGCTCAAGTCATCTTTTACTTCTTCCCAGAGCGCCGCTTCCCGCAAACTCTTTTCTACGATCGCATTAAGTTTTTTTCTCTCTTTAACCCCATGAACTCGCGGCCCGTAGGCAACATTTTCATAAATTGTTTTAGGAAAAGGATTTGGCTTTTGAAAAACCATGCCAACTTTTTTACGAAGTGCTACCACGTCACAGGATTTATCGTAGATATTATTGCCGTCAATCGAAACGTCGCCCTCAATTTGCACACTGTCAATCAAGTCGTTTAAGCGGTTAAGTGTACGCAAAAACGTGGATTTGCCACAGCCCGAGGGACCGATGAGCGCTGTCACCTCCTGCTTGCCGATTTCCATATTGACATCTTTTAGAGCCTGAAACTTGCCATAGTAAAGATTCAGCTTTTTCACCTGAATCACTGAACTAGTTTCCATAACAACCTCCTAACCCCTCATTTTCTTACGGTAATGAGCACGCAATATTATAGCAGACATATTCATTGTCACCACCAACCCAATTAGCACCAAGGCAGTCCCATACGCGATAGGCCTGACTTTTTCAATACTGTGATGCTGGGTGGACATAATAAACAAGTGATATGGTAAGGCCATAAATCTTGAAGAAAGAGAGCTGGGCAGGCTTGCCAGATAGAAAGCGGCTCCTGTGAAGAGAATTGGAGCCGTCTCCCCCGCAGCTCTGGAAATGCCGAGAATCATCCCGGTGATAATACCTGGTAGTGCTGAAGGAATAACATTTGTACGGATTGCTTGCCACTTTGTAGCTCCGAGTGCCAGCGCCCCCTCCCGAAACGAATCCGGCACAGCTTTCAGTGCTTCCTCAGAAGCCGTAATTGTAACCGGCAGAGTTAAGAGACCGAGCGTCAAGCCTGCCGAGAGAAGGCTTGTACCAAGTTCCAACGCGCGAACAAACAAAGCCACCCCAAAAAGACCGTACACAATGGAAGGCACACCGGCCAAGTTGCGAATGGAAAGACGAATAATTCTTGTAAAGATATTTTTCCTGGCATACTCATTAAGATAGATGGCGGCAAAAACACCAACCGGAACAGATGCTGCCGCCGTAATTAAGGTAATATAAACTGTCCCGAGCACAGCAGGCCAAATACCGCCTTCTGTCATACCCCGCCGCGGCATGGCAGTGATAAACTCCCAGCTTATAATGCCGATACCCTTACTGAAAATATCGAAGAAAATAAAAAATATGGCGGCAATCACCAAGAGCATCGACAATCTTAATAAAGCAAAAGCTATTCCTTCAACTAACGAAGGATGCCCTTTGCGACGCAAGTCGTCAGTCTCAAGTCCGCCATGAGCAGAAAACAGTTGAAGTTTTCTCATAGTTTTTTCACCTCACCTGCCCGATGCAGGAAAATATCTGCCAAAAGGCTGACCAAAAAGGTCATGCTGAAAAGGACAAAGCCAATGGCAAACAGCGAGTAGTAGTGAGTAGTATCTGCCGGAACTTCGCCTAGCTCAATGGCAATAGTAGCCGTCATAGTCCGCACAGAAGAGAAAAAGTCGCTGGGAAACTGCAGTGCATTACCGGTGGCCATAATCACCGTCATTGTTTCTCCTAAAGATCGCCCGATACCAAGCATGATGGCGGCAGTGACGCCGGAACCGGCAGCCGGAATAATGACCCGGGATAAAGTTTGCCAACGAGTGGCACCCAACGCAAGGGATGCCTCTTTATACTCTTTAGGCACAGCAGTCAGCGCATCCTCAGCAATACTGATAATTGTTGGCAATGACATCAACCCCAGCAGAATAGAACCGTTTAAAGCGTTTAAGCCGTTTGGCAAATTGAATATTCTGGCCAGCAACGGTGAGAAAACAACGATTCCAAAAAAACCGAGGACAACTGACGGCACTGCTGCCAATAGTTCAATCACTGGCTTGACAATTTCTCGTTCCCAAGAAGAGGCCACCTCAGCGAGATATGCAGCCGTTGCAATACCAAGAGGCACGGCAAATAACATCGCTCCGGCTGTAACCATCAGCGTTCCCACAATCTTTGTAAAAATCCCAAAGTGTGAGGCTACAAATCCAGACGGATTCCAAACCCGATCGGTGAGAAAACTGATGAAGCCCACATCCTGCCAGGCGGCAAAACTGCTGCTCAGTAGCAAAGCGAAGATTCCAACTAAAATAAAGATAACAAATGCTCCATTTAACGTAAAAAAATACGCTATGGCAGTTTCAAGCTTTCTATTCAGAAATAAACCCCCTTTCTGCTTTAATACATGGGGAAAGAGAGCCGGATACGGCTCCCTTAAACAAAACTCAACAGCCGAACTTTCTTCCAAAACGCCCCAAAGAGCAAGGGAAGGAATAAGCAAACTCCGGCTTAGTTCAGATAGGCTCGGTTCTCTTGCATAAATTCTGCTGTGGCAGGCAGAAATCCTGCTTCTTCAATAATAAGCTGCCCTTCTGCGCTTAAAACAAACTCGAGAAACTGTAACAACGCACCTGTAGGCTGGCCGCCATAATACTGGTAAAGCGGACGTGTCAATACATACTCACCTGCTTTTACCCTGTCAAGTTCAGTTGGTGTTACAAAGGGACCTGCAGCCGTTTCAGCCAAGCCTACTGCCTTAATACCGGTGGTTCCCTGAATGAAACCCATAGCAACATAGCCAATGCCGCTTACGTCGGCGCGAACACCTTCCACTATTTGTGAATTGCCGTTCATGTTTTTCTTTGCCGGGGAATAATCGCCTTTGACAACACGCTCTCTAAAAAAGACATATGTGCCGGAGTTGCTCTGCCGTCCATAAAGAGAGATAGGCGAATCTGCACCACCAACTTCACTCCAGTTAGTGATTTCACCGGCAAAGATTTTTCCGACCTGCTCCACAGTCAAATTCTCTACCTGATTGTCGGCATGGATAATCACAGCCAGACCATCCATTGCAAAAACGATCGGAATCGGCTCCACGCCATTAGCTCTGGCGCTCTCAATTTCTGAATCGCTCATAGGCCGGGACGAGTTTGCCACATCAATCTCACCCGCAGTCAAGGCGGAAATACCAACGCCGGAACCGCCACCGGTTACAGAAAATTCCACATTGGGATTTATCTCATAAAATGCTTCCACAAGAGATTGCACCACATTTACTTCACTATCAGAACCTTTGATTTGATAAGAACCGCTTGGCATTTCTCCTGCCGGATCCGGAGTCACATTGTTGTTCCCGGCAGGCGGCTGAACTTGGTTACCTCCGCCACACCCACTCAAAAACCCGACTGACAGAAAAGCAAGCACCAATAATACTGCAACTCTTGTTTGCGAAAACTTCTTCATTTTCTCATTTCTCCTTCAGGTAGATTTTTTGTTTTTCTAGTTGTCTTTTAGTATTTTAATTGCAACATTGTTAATTATAACAGCGCATTGTTAAAAACGGAAGCCTGCTCTGTTAACTTTGTGTTAACTTTATGTAAGTTTTGTGATATTCGTCCCGGGTCTTTCGAGAAAGGATTTCGCTCTATAACTGTGGAATACTTATTATGAGATATTCTGCCAAAAAAGGAATACTAGGGGGTAGATGATTTGCGGCATCAACTAAAAAGACTTGCTATTCTTACCGGTGGCGGAGATTGTCCAGGGCTGAATGCGGTGATTCGCGCTGTGGCAAAAACCTGTTTTCATCGCTACAAAGTGGAAGTGATGGGCATCATGGATGGTTTTGGAGGTTTAATCGAAAACAAGTCTTTTCTGCTGGAAGACAAAGATGTTTCCGGAATTTTACACCGCGGTGGCACTATTCTCGGCACTACCAACCGCGACAATCCCTTTCGCTATCCAATAAGGGAGGAAAACGGCAAAACAGTTTGGGGCGATGTGTCTGCACAAGCAATCGCCAATCTGACTAATATGCGTGCGGACGCGTTGGTGGTGGTTGGTGGCGACGGCAGTCTGAACATTGGCAATGAGCTGCACAAAAAAGGGGTTCCGGTTGTGGGTATTCCCAAAACTATCGACAATGATTTATCGGCTACTGATGTTACTTTTGGTTTCGACACAGCATTGAATACCGCTACAGACGCTATTGACAAACTGCATACCACCGCGGAATCTCATCACCGAGTAATGATTTTGGAAGTGATGGGTCGTGATGCCGGCTGGATCGCTCTGCATAGCGGCATTGCCGGCGGAGCCGACGTGATTCTCATTCCGGAAATACCCTTTTCTTATGCGGCTATCTGCGGAAAAATTGCTGATCGCCGCCTGCGTGGCAAAAAGTTTTCTATTATGGTTGTAGCAGAGGGAACTAAACTTCCGGACGGGCAACTTATCTATCAAACAGAAGTAAAAGATAACCCCCATCATAATAAGCTCGGCGGAGTGGCAGAGATAATTGGCCGCGAAATCCAGGAAAATTGTGGGGTAGAAACTAGGGTGACAGTACTAGGCCACCTGCAACGCGGCGGAACACCCACACCGTTTGACCGTATTCTAGGCACGCGCTTTGGCGTAAAGGCAGTTGAACTAGCCCTCAATGGAGAGTTTGGCAAGATGGTCTGCCTCTGCAGCAGCACCGTTCAGTCTGTATCGCTTGAAGCGGCAGTTGCAGAGCAAAAACTGGTCAAGCCGGATTGCGAGTTGGTCCGCGCAGCCAAATCTGTAGGCATTTCCTTTGGCGATTAGGGGTGAAACTATGTATAAAGTATTAACAATAGCCGGATCAGACTCCGGGGGTGGCGCCGGAATCCAGACCGACCTAAAAACCTTTGCAGCGCTTGACGTATACGGCACTAGCGTAATCACAGCTTTGACGGCGCAAAACACCCAAGGGGTCCACGGCATCCATACGGTACCGCCGGAATTTATCGTTTGCCAACTGGAGGCCGTTCTTTCCGATATCCATGTTCACGCAGCCAAAACCGGCATGCTGGGCGATGCCGATATAATCAGCATCGTGGCAGACATCTTGACCAGGTACAGAATAACAAATCTTGTCGTAGACCCTGTAATGATAGCCCAGAGCGGTCAGAGACTTCTGCCGGAAGATGCAGTTGATGCACTGCGCGATAAACTGCTTCCTTTAGCTATGGTCGTTACTCCTAATTTGCCGGAAGCAGAGATTCTTTTAGGCAGAGAAATTTCTTCTGTGGCGGAGATGGCGGCTGCCGCCCGCGAAATTCGTCGCCTTGGCCCGCGCCACGTATTGATAAAAGGCGGACACCTTCCGGGCACAGAGATGACAGATATTTTCTTTGACGGCAAAGATATGCATACGCTTAGCGAAAGCAAACTAGACACCATCAATACTCATGGCACCGGCTGCACCTATGCCGCTGCCATTACCGCCTATTTGGCCAAGGGCTTGACTCCGCTCGATGCCTTCGGCAGAGCAAAAAAGTTTATTACTGATGCGATTACCCACGGAATTTGTGTGGGCAGCGGTTACGGCCCGACCAATCCGATGGGAGCTTTGTTCAGGGAGTTAGAGCTGGGACGTGTTTCACGTGATCTGGCAAGAGCACTCTCCCTCTTGCAAAAAACAAAACCGGCCGTCAACTTAATAGCAACCGGCCGCACCAATTTTTTCTATTGCCTAGAAGGTGCCGGCAGCTTAACCGAAATTATCTCCTACCCTGCCCCTCTTCTGCTCTGTCAGCAACAGATTGGCGCAGTAGGTGAACCAACCTTTGACAGTCGTCTCTTTCCTGGCGAATACCTGCTGGCAGCGCACAACAAGGACAAGCGTATACGTGCCATGATCAATTTGCGCCATACCCCGGAAATAGTTGCGGCAATCAAAGAGATAGGTTATCGAGCAGCAACACTGAACACACCATTTCCTATGCTTACTTCTGTACCCGAAGCCTTAACCTTAGAGGACACGCCAAACAAAGAGCCGCAGCTCATCCTTTTTGCCCAAACAGTTGAGGAAGTTGCCCAGAAAACTGCTGCACTCGCCCGTTACTTCTGCAGCTGCTGAGGCTTTGTCCGACAAATAAGATTTTAGCAGACCCTAGGGTCTTATTTTTTTTCCTTGCTGTAGGGAATGGGGATATATTGAACGGCAGATCTGATTTTTATCGGCTGCGGGAAATGATCCATCAATTCATAGATTTCCTGCGGCAGGAGACCACAGGCATTTAAGCCCATCTCACCCAGTTCAGTACAAGTAATGGGATAGTCATGGGTCCATCGGCCCTCTGTCAGCAGATTAGCTAATTCCTCGGCTTTTTCCTCACCCAGCTTTTCCAACAAGATTTCTTTGATCGTCTTTTTTACCTGCTTAATAGCCTTCTCGGCAACATCGGCCAGGATCAGCGTTTCATCATCCACCTCATTAGCATCCTTAGCCTGGACTGCTTTCAAAATTGATACGGCAGGATAACGTCCAAGCTGAGGATCCACCGGTCCAAGTACCGCGTTGCCGTCCATAACTATTTCATCAGCAGCCAATGCAATCATAGTACCGCCGGACATGGCATAATGGGGAACAAATACTGTAACTTTGGCGGAATGCTTCTTTAAGGCATGGGCTATTTGCTCTGAAGCCAGCACAAGCCCTCCCGGAGTATGCAAAAGCAAATCAATAGGCATATCTCCAGGCGTCAGTCGAATGGCACGCAGAATTTGTTCTGAATCTTCCAAATTGATATAGCGAGTAATTGGAATACCAAACAGTGCAATTGATTCTTGACGATGGACAAGAGTAATTACACGGGATTTCCGTTTACTCTCCAGGCTGCGAATTAAGCGAATCCGGGCAGCTTCCAGCCGCGCTTGCCGCAGTACAGGAGTTAAAGCGGAAAAAATAAAAAATAGCCAAATGAGTTGAAAAAAATTAAATCCTTCGCCCAAAATAGACCCTCCTTTAGATTGTCCAGCCAATTTCCAAACAGTCGCCATCCTTCACGGAAGTTGTGAACTGCGCTTCCCGACCATTAAGCCGCAGCATCAGTCTGTTCTGACCGAGTGACGGTGTGGCCTGAAAGTTAATAATATTGAGGATATCAGCCATGGTGATCTCGTGCTTTACTACACTGATCTCTACTCTGTCGCCCGCCGTCAACGGAGTTCCCAGGGGAACTTTCTTGCCATTTATTGAATAATCTACTTCTTTTATAAAAGCTATTACTTTTTTGTCGTTAACTGTTAATTCTATCTGGTGGGGCCTTTCATCTGTAAGACAATCTATAGTTGGATAAGAGCCGTCGTCAGCTGTTTCCAGGAAATCTCCTGCAGAAACATAACTGTCAGGTACTGAAATTTTTCCATTGACACGGATAACCTTCGGCCCATAGGGAATCTGCTGATTAATGCCATTTACTGTCACTACTACGTAACCGCCTTGTAATTCTGCTTCTAAGCCTAGTTCGGTTAACACCCAAGATAAGGGCATAGTTTTAAGAATGCGCAGCTTGTCCCTGTCAAAGAGCTCAGAAGTCGACGCTAATTTTTCTTCGCCCCGAAAAAGCGGTGGCTGCAGCAGCTTTTCTTTACCGTTCAGCTGCAGAGTATAGGGAGATATCCGGCTCAAGACGGCAGCAACATTTACTTTTGCTTCTGCCCCGGGCTTAGCCGAAATGAATAATATCTTATCTCCAGGTGAAATAGCAGTATCTAGGTTAACTAATTCACCGTTTACCCTGATTTCTGCCATTTCCCCTCTTTCTCCCGGAAAAACTGTTATCTGTCCGTTAATTTCTAAACTCAAGCCCCGCCCTGGCAGGCCCACTAATTCACGTGAGCTTATACCTGCCGCCAGCAGTGCATCTGATACTCTGCTATTTCCCAGATCCATTACATCTACCGACTGGTTATTAACTTCAACGCGATAAAAGTGCAGCGCATCACCTGAGATTGCAGTATGGGCAATTCCAAGTGGTGTAACCAACTCCGGCCCCTGGTACTTCTTTGTTTTTTCTGGGAGCAGGCCTAACATTTCTTTGCCTTTAATCGTGACCCTGCTGGGATCCATGGCCAGTTTATTCGCCAAAACTTCAGTCAGCCCCGGAGTTAGACTGCCTCCGCCTACACAAAATACCACCTGCGGAGCAAGCCCGTTTTTATCCAGAATTGCTCGAGCAATTTTTCCCGCCAGAAAATCAATTGCTTCCTCCAGCTCTTTAAGTATTTTCCCGGCTGAAAGAGAAACTTTCTCGTCAAGAATGTTTTTAAACGTCAGCAATTCAGTTTTTAGCAATTTCCTTTTAATCTCTTCCGCCGTCATGAAGTTCAACAGCAGTTTCTCCGCCAAAGCTTCAGTAATTTCATCCCCCGCTACAGAAACCATCTCATACGCAAATACTGTACCGTCTCTTGTGATGGCGATATCTGATGTGCCGGCACCAATATCCACGAGAGCGACATTCAGTCGCCGCATTTCCTCAGGCACAACCATCCGCAGCGCAGCAATTGGCTCCAAAGTTAAGCTTTGCAACGTTAGTCCGGCCAGTTCCAGTACCCCTCGCAGAGAATCCACAACTACCCGCGGCAAAAAAGTGGCTATTACCTCACAAGCAAGCGAGTTACCCCGCTGCCCAACTAAATTTCGAATCAAAGAGTTATCCAGTTCGTAGCGGATAACACTGTAGCCCACACAATTATGCTTTTCAGCAAAACTTGCTCTGGCAACATGCCCTGAGAGCAGCTGCTGCTGGGCTTGCTGAATGGCTGCATATTCCAGGCGAAGCACATCTTCTTGCAGCACGCGCTTCGATGAAACAGCCGGCAACTGTGCTCGGCCCCGTTGCGTATAAAGTGATCTGCCTGCGGCCGCCACGGCCGCCCTTGAAATTTTACATTGCCCTCTTTGCTGTAAGACATTATGTACTTCAGAGACTACCTCTGCCACTCTGGGAATATCATGAATTTGCCCATCAAGCATGGCACGGGTTCTATGCTCCCTTGTTTCCACGGCTAGGATATCAAACCCGCTCTCGCTTTGTTCCAGTAGCATACCGGTCACTTTTCGCGTACCTACGTCAAGAGCCAGCATATATTTGTCGCTCATAAAGCACTCCCCACCAGTTTTTCTTAATTAACTAAATTAAATTCTCTCCTTAACAGGTGTTTTCCTGTTGTCTGGAAAATTATCTAGATAATCATCGACCGGTGAATATTCCTCTTTCGATTGTTAAATACTAGAGAAGGAAATTACCACAAAGGAGGGATATAATGCATCATCTTACCCAACGTGAACTAATGTATCTGGATGACTTTTTGAAATCAGAACAGCTCACCTACAAGTCAATGAATTTTTTTGCAGAACAATGCACAGACCAGACTGTAAAACAACTTTGTCTGGACTGCGCGCAATCCCACAAACAAAACTTCCAGACAATGCTTAAACACATTAATAGCAACTCGCTTCAATAGTGGCAGCAGTGTTCTGCTAAAATTTTCAAAGGAGGGATATAATGCAAAAACTGACAGATCAAGAAATTGCCCAATCTTTATTAAAAGAGGAAAAATCAGTTTGCGGGATGATTAACACAGCTATTTTGGAAGCAAAAAGTGATAATCTCCGGCGTGACTGGCAGAGCTGCTTACAAAGCTCATACCAATTGCAAAAAAGAGTTTTTGATGCTATGAATCAAAGAGGTTGGTACTCACCGGCGAAAGCAGATATGCAGCAACTGAATCAAATGCAAAATCAGTTTCAAAGCAATCAACTGCAATAAGGCTGCGCTCAAAGAAAGGGTTTTACTAACCCTTTCTTTTTTTTGCAATTCTGCCATAGATTAAGATGCAATATTTTTCTGCTTTGGAGAAATACTAAAGTGAGTAAGAAAGAATTTTTCACCAAGGGGGTGTAACCAGATGTCTTTTGTACCTGAACCATGGAAGCATGAAGGAAAAGAAGATATGGAAATTGCAGAGGAACTTTCTGCGTTGGAGGCACTGGACCCGCCACATGGATCACAAGGATCTGCTCGCACATCTTTCTTGCGCCGTTATTGGGAAAAGTTGTTAACTAACAAGCATAGGTGAGAGTTGTGCAGACCATTTGTATCGCTATGGAAGACAAAATGTTGGCTGCCGCACTGGCTGTCCCGCGAATCTCACGACTCATTAATTCGGAAGAAACCTTGCAGATCCGTCAGTACTTCTACCAGGCTGGGAGCAGAGCATACCCGGCCTGGTACCTTTTCGGCTGCCGCGCAAAGGGAGTAGAAGGCCTAGTTGAGCAATATTTAAGGCAGGGGTATCAGGTTTTCCTTGCACCTGCCAGTCTGTTAAAGACAAGAATCGGCTGTCAAATCATAGATGTTCAATTTTGCGGATTATCCTTTTCTTCCTATCAAGCACTAATTCAGCAAAAAATTCAAGTTTTTGGTTATCTGCCGGAGAAATTCTCCTCCAAAGCTGTATTGGCTGCTTACCTAAGAAATAATGGCGGCAAAAGGTACCTGCCTGCCCAGAAAGTCTACCAACAAAACTCAGCCAATTTTTTGCCGCCAAGCAAAGACGGCTTGTATATACTTAAATCACTATTCGGTGCTGCAGGTCGCAGTAGTGACGGCGACCATTATACTGTTTGGCAAAGAGAATCATTGGAAAAAGAGCTTCCAGCTGTTTTGGCCGGCTTGTCCGCTGGTGAAGGAATTATCTGCAGTGAATTTATTATTACTAACGATCCATATGCGGCACACGCAGACCATGTTGTTCATAAAATGCACTTTATTGGCGCAAATCCTTACGGAACAGTTTGTCAACGGTTTATTCACCGGTGTGACTGGCAAAACTTGCGCAAACAGGGTGCTTTACCGCTGCCCGATTTTATTGGTGAACCTCTTATTACAGTTGGAACAGTAGATCAAATATGCGAATTTTATCCTTTTGCTGAGGCGCTGGCATTTCAAACAGAACGCGTCATTTATTCTGCCGATTTTATAATCCCAGGCGATGGTATTCCCCGTTTTCTGGAAAGCAATAAGCTGGCAGCAACTTTTGCCGAACGCTTTGATCCATCAATGCCTGCGCTGATTGATGCCTACGCTCACATGCCAATTCAAATATTAAGCCAAGCCATAAAGAATTTGCGCTAAGTTTATGAAATCCCACTCTCTGCAAATATTTTCATTAACTTTTTCTGTTTTTCCATTTCCCTCAGCTCAGTACGTCGAATTTTACCGCTAATGGTTTTGGGTAAACTGTCTACATATTCAATTTCACGAGGGCACTTATACGGAGCAGTCATTTTTTTTACGAAATCCTGCAGCTCTTTAGTCAATACTTCAGAGCCTTCATAGCCTGTCGCTACAATAATGAACGCTTTAACAATTTCGCCACGCAGACTATCCGGGCTGGCAACTACCGCAGTTTCGGCAACTGCCGGATGCTCTATCAGGGCGCTTTCAACTTCAAACGGCTCGATTCTGTGCGCAGAGCTAAGAATTGCATCGTCAGCGCGGCTCACAAAAGTAATATAGCCATCTTTATCACACACGCCGCGGTCTCCGGTAATATACCAGTCACCACGCAGTGTCGCCGCAGTTCGTTCCGGTTCATTGTAATACTCCTTAAAGATACCTACCGGACGCTCCGGCTTTACACGCACAGCAATGTCCCCTGCTCGGCCAGGCTCAACTTCGTTGCCATCCCGATCCACTATCGCCACTTTAAACCCGGGGGAAGGTTTGCCCATTGAGCCGACTTTGACAAAGTTTGCAGGGAAATTAGCAACGAGTAACACCGTCTCCGTCTGGCCGTAACCATCGTAAATCGTTGTTCCGGTAGCTTCTTTCCAAACTTTAATAACTTCCGGATTTAGTGGCTCGCCGGCGGCCACGCAATGACGCAAAGTATTAAAGCTGTAGCTCTGCAAATTTTCCTGCACTAATACCCTATAAGCTGTCGGTGGGCCGCAAAGAGTAGTAATAGGATACTTGCTGAGAATAGCAAGCGTCCGTCTGCCGTCAAACTTACCTGCGCTATCATGAACAAAAACACTGGCTCCGCAGTTCCAAGGTCCAAAGAAACTGCTCCAAGCTGCTTTAGCCCAGCCGGTGTCAGTCAAGTTCCAGTGCAGATCATTCTCTGTCAGATCCAGCCAGAACTTTCCGGTAACCAGATGTCCAATCCCATATGAAGCATGGGTGTGTATAGTCATTTTTGGCAAACCGGCAGCACCTGAAGTAAAGTATAAGAGGGCGTTGTCATCTGCCCGCGTGTTAACGGCTTCATATTCCTCAGGCGCTTTTTCCAGTTCATCATCAAAAGATAGCCAACCCGCGCGCCGGCCGACTAAAATCTTAGTTTTCAATGTGGGGCAATTCATTGCTACGGCATCTACTTTATCAGCAATCTCCTCTTCCGCTATTATGGCAGTCGCGCCGGAGGCGACAAAACGGCTCTGAATATCCTTTGCGGTAAGTTGTGTAGAGCCGGGCGAAATCACCACACCGGAACGAAGAGAAGCCAGCATTGCAACCCAAAATGCAGACCTTTTCCCCAAAATAACAATAATTCGATCGCCGGGCAGAATATTATTTGCTTTAAAGACATTAGCCAACTTTCGAGAAAGCTTGGCTAATTGTCTAAATGTAAGCTTTGTTTCACTGCCAAAATCATTTACCACCCAGAGAGCCAACTTATGCGGATTTTCGCACCAGCGGTCAAATTCATCGCGAGCCCAGTTAAAATATTCCGGCACTTCCAGTTTAAAGCTTCGGTAAACTTCCTCGTAATTTTTCATATTTGCCACAGGCAACTCCCCCTCCGTTCGGCTCTTCTGCAAGAAAATAATAGCAATATTCTCATAATTTAAGCCAAAAAGTGCTGTATTTGCCTGTTAAAACCGCAATGCATTATCTCACAAATTTGTTTTCCGATTGATCTTGTTTTTACTCTTTCGAGAGGGAAGCTGAACAATTTAAGCGAATATTAAACAGATAAGAAAAGCTGGCAGGAGGAAAACCATGCAAATTATTACGCTACCTGAAGAAACGGCAATTTACTACGGCGCACTTTGGAACGGAATTGATACTGAAATTGCGGGTGCGGGAACTCTCTATACTATAGGCGGGCTTATCAGTAACAAGCCCGGCTGTCAAGCGAAATCATTAGATTTTAGCCACCTGACGCTTATGCCCGCAATGATCGACTGCCATGTCCACCTGGCAATGCCTTATAAAAGCAGCGATTCGCTTGCTGCGCGGATAAATAAAATACTTATGGCCGGTGTTGCAGCTGTCCGTGAGGCCGGTTCCCGCAACGAAACTTTTTTCAGCGATCCCCGTCTGCTTATTGCAAACTGTTGCCGCGCCATCAGCAAGAAGGGGTTCTACGGCAGTAACCTAAGTAAAGAAGTAAGCTCCTTGCCCGAAGCATTAGCTGAAATAAACCGTCTGGCATCCCAAGGGGCACAGCATCTCAAACTGATCACTTCAGACATTTTTAGTTTTAGCCAATATGGAAAGACTGGACCTTTGCCTTTTAGCCAAAGCGAGCTTACAGCAATGACGGAGCTGGCAAAAAAACTTGGTCTGGCTGTAATGGCCCATGCCAGCGGAGACGAAGCAGTGCGCCGCTGCATTGAAGCCGGGGTCAACTCTATAGAGCACGGTTACTTTATGCTGGAAGAAACACTGCCAGAATTGATAAAGCATGATATAGCCTGGGTTCCTACATTAACCCCGGTGGCAGTTCACCTGAGTAATCCTCACTTGTGCTCCTTGCTTTCCCCAGCAGAAAAAAATACGATCAGCCGTTCTCTTGAGCGTCAGATTGAGATGGTCGGCTTAGGCGGTGCCCTAGGAATACGCATCGGCGCCGGGACAGATGCGGGAGGAAAAGGCGTTCCTCATGGCTCTTCCCTGGTTAAGGAAATCGAGCTGCTCCGCCAGGCTGGATTGCCAAACGCTCAAGTTCTAAAAGCTGCCACATCAGAAGCTGCCAAAATCTGCGCTTTTGCAAACCTTGGTGTAATCCAACCGGGGTACAGGGCGCTGCTTTTAGCCGTTAGGGGAAATCCACTGATACAGCCGGAAATATTGGCACAACCTGAGGCGCTGTTGCTGAATTAATAGGGTTTTCGACTCCGGGGCAGACTAAAAAAAAATGCTCGGAGGCGACAATGAATCATATCTGCCCATACTGTAACGGACTAAAAGCACTGGAAATCCAATGTCCGTCCTGCGGCACTACCTTGGATGACTGCGGTACACTTCAGGAAGCACTGGGGCCCTACGCTCCATATGAAGAAAGTGCTCTTAAGCATGCTCACTTTGACTGTGTTCACCAGACCTATTGCCAAAAATGTGGCATTGAATACATCTACACACTTCCTGGCTAATTTTTTCTTTCTCTATAATCATGCAGTTCGCTTAGAAAGATTTCAGGCGCCCATGCTCTTTTTGTTTTTACCCTGTAAATACTCTTCATAAATATACATCAACTCTTTATCAAAGAGAGTCCTTTTTAAGTCAACGGCCGCGGAGCGTACCATGGCAAGCATTTCTCCTGCCACATCGTCTGAGAGTACGATGCCGTATTCCTGGAATTTCAAAACAATAGAGCGGCTGCCGGAATGCTTGCCGATAATAATCTGACGTTCCAAGCCAACTTCTTCCGGATGAAAAGCTTCATAAGTAGCCGGATTCTTGATAACGCCGTCAGCGTGTATTCCCGACTCGTGGGCAAACATATTGGTACCCACAATCGGTTTGCACACCGATAAAGTACGTCCGGAAGCGAGGGCCACATATTCAGAAATTTCACGAAGCTCCCGCAGCTTCACGTGGACATCTGTTTCATAAAGATATTTCAATGCCATGGCTACTTCAGCCAGAACGGCATTACCTGCCCGTTCACCAAGACCGTTAACGGTGACGCCTACCAGAGAAGCACCCGCTCTCACTCCGGCCAGAGCGTTAGCTGTAGCCATGCCAAAATCGTTATGTGTGTGCATTTCAATGCTCATACCGGTAGCGTCAATCAACTGCCTGATAACGTCATATGTCTTAAACGGCTCCAAAATCCCAACCGTATCGCAAAAACGTAACCGATCTGCTCCACACTCTTTAGCGCGCAAGATAAATTTAATTAGGAACTCAAAATCACTTCTTGAAGCATCTTCGGCGTTGACAGAAACATACTTATTATGCTTCTTGGCAAATTCGACCGCCCTTGCCATGTTGTCAAGCACCCACTCACGAGAAGTCTGCAGCTTATGAATAATATGAATATCGGATGTTGAGATAGAAATAGCCAGTGAATCTGTGCCACAGTCGAGTGACTCCTTAATATCACCTACATTGGCACGATTCCATGCCATTATACTTGCATCAAGTCCCAAATCCACAATTGCTTTAATAGCTTCTTTTTCGTCGCCACCCATCACAGGAATCCCGACTTCTAACTGATGAACCCCCAGGAAATCCAGCATTTGAGCAATCCGAACTTTTTCTTTATTTGAAAACACAACACCGGCAGTCTGTTCACCGTCGCGTAACGTAGTATCCACAAGGATAATCTCTTTATTCTTCATGCCTTCAAAAAAACGTTTCATGAAAATACCTCCTCAGCAACTTTCTAGTGCGGTATTGCAGCAACCATCACTTTTTAACCACCATATTGTTTCTGTGAACAGCTTCCGAGCAAGCACGCTGCAGCACTTCTGCAGCTTTCTCAGTCCGCAGCCCTTTGACTTTTGTGAGTTCCGGCGCACTGTAATTCACCAATCCCCTGGCAAATTCATTGCCGCAGCAGTCCTCAATCACGACCATCTCACCCAATTCAAAATCTCCGGCTACTGCCAAAATGCCGCTTGGCAGCAGACTTTTTCCCTCTACTAAGAGAGCTCTCCTCGCTCCATCGTCAACAACAAGTCGGCCGTGGATTGCTTGCCCATAAGCTATCCAGCGCTTCCTGCTCTCCAAACATCCTTTCTGAGCGCAAAAAAACGTCCCCACATCCTCGCCGGCCAAAATCTGCTGCAGCACATCGGTTCTGGCACCGTGCGCAATCACCATCGGTATTCCTGAATTTGTTGCCACCTCAGCAGCTATCAGCTTGGTAATCATTCCGCCGGTAGCCAGAGATTCGGAACTCTCTCCCGCCAACTTGCGAATATCCGGCGTGATATGTTCTACAACACTAATTATCTCCGCACAATCATCCACTTTAGGATTTGCAGAATACAACCCATCAATATCTGAGAGGAGAACCAATAAGTCGGCATCGAGAATACTGGCAACCATGGCAGAAAGAGTATCATTATCGCCAAACTCAATTTCCTCTACAGCAACAGTATCATTCTCATTAATCACAGGCACAGCGCCATACTGCAGCAAAGACTGGAGCGCATTGCGGGAATTCAAGTATCTCTTTCTGTCATTGAAGTCATCGCGGGTCAGAAGCACTTGCGCCACCACCAACCCGTATTCTGTAAACAGCTTTTCATACATTTGAATTAGCAGACCTTGGCCAATTGCTGCCACCGCTTGTTTTTCCGGGGTGGTTTGCGGTTTGCTTGGTAGTCCCAGCCGTCCAACACCGGCGGCTACCGCGCCGGAGGAGACTAAAACTACCCTCTTACCCTGATTGACCAGATCAGCCAGTTCTCGCACCACTTTTTCCATCTGACGTAAATTTAATTTGCCTGTGGCATGTGTTAAAGTTCTAGTCCCTACTTTAACTACCACAGTCTTTGCTTCTTTTAACGAACTTCTGCGAGAGTCCATTAGTCACCTAACTCCCTCGAGCGCTCCGTCGCCTTCTTGACGGCTTTTTGCACGGCGCCGCGAAAACCGTCTTTCTCCAATGAATATAATGCGGCGGCCGTGGCGCCCCCCGGAGATGTTACCATCTCCCGCAGCACAGCCGGATGTTCCTCGGTCTCCAGCACCATCTTTGCCGCACCAAAAACTGTCTGCGCAGCCATTTCCAAAGCCATGGCCCGCGGCATTCCGCCCAGCACACCACCGTCCGCCAAAGCCTCTATCAGCAAATAAACATAAGCCGGACCACTCCCGCTCAAACCTGTAACAGCATCTAACAACTTCTCCGGCACAATATGCACCATTCCCAGTGTTTCCAACCAAGAAGCCACTTGGTGCAAATCTTCATCAGCCACATGCTGCCCTGTGCTAAGCGCCATGGCTCCCTCCCCCACCTGGCACGGGGTATTTGGCATCACACGAATTACCCCCACTTTGCTGGTGAAGCATTTTTCTATTTCTTTAATACTTATTCCCGCCGCCACAGAGACTATAACTTGTCCGTCCATCATTTTTGGGGCGATATGCCGCAGTAATGGTTTCATATCTTGTGGCTTTACAGCCAGAAAAATAACCTTGGCTGCCAGGGCGACATCCTGCGCATCAGAAGCAGCTTTAATCCCAAAGGCTTCAGACACACCCTCCAGCTTTACCTTGAGGGTGTCGAATGCCACAATTTCGGCTGGCGCAACCCCTTCAGCCAACAAACCCTTTAAAAGAGCTCCGCCCATAGTCCCAAGACCAATAAAACCTATCTGGTTCAAACTTTCACCTCCCGTAAAATCAAACCCTGCAATTTCCTCTATTTTATTACACCTGACGCCCATTTTCAAGATATAACCCAATTTAGCCACTATTTCATCGCGGCGGGATGATTTTTTCGCGTAAGATAAAGTTTCTGGAAGGAAAATTTGCTAACCGTGAAGAATAGAAATTATTAACTCTAATATCCGACTAAGTCATAGTTGGAAATATTTTATGGCAGGTGGATCTAATGCAGTATACATTCATACAAATAGCTATTCAAGCTAAAATTGCGACAATCACTATAAACCGTCCTGAAGTTCTAAACGCTCTAAAATTCGAAGTGCTAAGTGAACTACGAGACGCAATGCTCACTCTGCGGGACGATACTGAAGTTAAAGTCGTTGTAATTACAGGCGCCGGACCAAAAGCATTTGTCGCAGGGGCAGACGTTGCTGTCATGGCGGAGTTGGGCTCACTGGAAGCGCGTAAATATATAATGGCTGGCCATGAAACATTTGACTTAATTGCCGGCTTTCCTAAACCGGTGGTTGCCGCTGTCAATGGATTTGCCCTGGGCGGCGGCTGCGAGCTGGCACTAGCCTGCGACTTTATTTACGCGGCGGAAAATGCACGTTTCGGTCTGCCGGAAATAACCTTGGGCATTATTCCCGGCTGGGGCGGTACGCAACGCCTGCCGCAGCGCGTTGGCACCGGGCTGGCCAAAGAAATGATCTACACCGGGAAAGTGATCGATGCGGCAGAGGCAAAAGCTATTGGCTTAGTAAACAAGCTTTTTCCGGCTGAGGGTTTCCTTGATGCAGTAAAGGAAGAACTAAAAGCCATAGTCAGTAAAAGCATTGTACCGCTTACCATGGCAAAAGCGGCAGTTAATGCCTATCTTGACGGAGGCGGAGCAGCCGGTAATGCTATGGAAATCCAGTCCGTTTGCATCTGTTTTTCTGCTCAGGATCAAAAAGAAGGCATGGCAGCTTTCCTTGAAAAACGCAAACCAGAGTTTACCGACAAATGACCTATCATTGTTTGACAAACCACAGAAGTTACGCTACAATAACTATGGACGCAGGGGAGTAGCTCAATTGGTAGAGTAGCGGTCTCCAAAACCGTTGGTTGCAGGTTCGAGTCCTGTCTCCCCTGCCACATAATAAATTAACTAAACACCGCAATCTCTTGCGGTGCTTTTTACTACTGCCACTTTTAATTACTGGAGGTGCCTTTGATGAACAAGGCAGTCGTCCTCTTATCGGGTGGGATCGATTCGGTTACAGCGTTGGCCTTGGCTTCAAGAGAAAATGAGGAAATATATGCTCTCTCTTTTAACTATGGACAACGGCACAGCAAGGAATTAGCATGTGCCCGTTGGCAGGCAAAGTATTTTGCCGTGAAAGAGCATGTACTGATAGAATTAGATATGCTTTCGATAAGCTGTTCATCGTTGCTGGACAGAGCCATTGCTATTCCAAAAGAGGAAACTGATTCAATCCCAAATACTGTAGTGCCGGGAAGGAATATGATCTTTTTGTCATTTGCAGCTGCTTACGCAGAGACAAAAAGAGCTGAAAAAATCTATCTGGGAGTCAGCCAGGTGGACTATTCTGGCTATGTTGATTGTCGCGAACCATTTGTGACTGCAATGGAGAAAGCTATAAATGAAGGGATTACCTGGTGTGCTGAAGGCCAAGGCTCGATCAAGGTGATAGCCCCTTTCATGCACATGTCTAAGGTTGATGAGATAAAACTGGGCAACGAGCTTGGAGTTGACTATTCTAAAACATGGACATGCTACGAAGAGAGTGAGCAGGCTTGCGGCGAATGCCCTAGTTGTCGGCTAAGGATTAAAGCCTTCAATGAAATCGGCATAGTTGATCCTATTGTTTATAAAAAAGTATAACATGAAAGAAATCAGAGCAAAGAAGAGGTCTGCAAATGTTAAGCATAACAAAGACATTCAATTTTGATTCAGCCCACTGGTTAACAGATTACGAGGGGTCTTGCGGCCAACTGCATGGCCATAGATTCAAATTGGAGATAACCGTAGCCGGAGACCTGGTTGATGGCATGGTGATGGATTTCGGTGAGCTAAAGGAGATAGTAAAACCTGTGGTAGAGCAGTTGGATCACAAGTGTTTGAATCACATCTTGCCTTTCAGGACTACTGCCGAAAATATCCTGATATATATAGTCAAAGAGGTGACCGGCAAACTGCCGGCAAGAGTCAGTTTAAAAAAGGCACGATTGTGGGAAACCCCAACCAGTTATGCGGAATGGGAGAAATAACATGCGGGTGGTTGAGGTTTTTAACTCTATCCAAGGAGAGGGCGCCTACACCGGCCATGCGGCTTCATTTGTCAGATTGGCTGGCTGCAATTTGCGCTGTCACTGGTGTGACACAAAAGAAAGTTGGGAACTCTCCGCTGGGTATGAGCTGGAAACCATTGAGATAGCAAATAGATGTCAGCGACAGATAGTGATTCTAACCGGAGGAGAACCATTGCTGCAAGATATATCACCTTTGGTTTCCTTGCTGCATGACCGCGGACAGCAGGTGCATTTAGAAACTAACGGGACATTACCTTTACCTGACGGCATTAATATAGACTGGGTTACAGTCTCCCCAAAATTCCTAAGCGGCTATATTCTTAAACCGCAAAAAGTCGATGAAGTCAAATTAGTGATGGATAATCATCTCCATGAACAGTTGATAGCAGATTTGCTAATGAGTTACTCGCTTGTCTATCTGCAACCTGAGAGCATGAAGCCTCAAAGTATTAATCGCTGCCTGGAGTATATAGACAAGTATCCTGAGTTGAAACTGAGCTTGCAGATTCACAAAATATTAAACATACGTTAATCTTCCCACTTTTCAAACCAGAATATAATGCAGTCGCCGCCCATTTCCTGCTCATATATTTCTCCATACTTTAAGCGCAGGGCGCTCTCGCAGTAAGGGCAATAGATGGCTCCTTTATCTAGGTTCTCCTGTTCAGCAAAGCGACTTAGATCTTTTTTGCATTCCGGGCAATCAACATAATAAAACATGAAGTCCCCTTTCTTATTGCTTATGAGAGATGGTTTACCGAGATGCTGCTGTAAAATTAGGAAGGTTTTCCGGCATTTCTATTACACCGGGCCTCAAGTTATAAATTCTGTAAAGCTGAATTTTTTCCTCTTTTACAGTTATACTGAGCAACAGAGCCATTCTGTGCATAAACAAATTATCTTCGGCAAACCAAAGGTAAAGCTGCAGCTTATCAAGGGTGGCATCTTCCTCAAAGTGAGTTAGAATTCGCAGCTCTGGGGGCGGAATCTCCAGAAAATATGTTTGACATGCAATATCTTCCACCATCCTCACCGGGCCTTCCACCGCCAGGATCTGCTTGTCGGAAAGAAGTTCTGACAGGAGCACGAATGGGTCACCTGCCAGGAAAGCTAACCCGCCCAGTTCAGCTTTCCCCGCCTCCTTCCATTCAGTGATAACTTTACTGTCTTTAACAAAAAACTGTTCGTGGTTGCTGTATATTTCCAAGTCGTACGACTCAATTTTTCCATATAGATGACCGTCTATTATCTGTCCTTCAAAATGAAGTGCATAGCCGGGCCCTCTTTCATCGACTACCAGACTGTAGTCATTAAACGCTGCGGCTGCCGAGACCTTGTTTCGGATAATTTCCAGGCTGACAGTCGGATTTGCCTCTTTCTCAGGGCGGGCGGAGTATGTCATTCGCCAAAACGCCGCCAAAACGCCTGCCAAAAAAAAGAATAGTAGTAATTGCACAACAATCTTAACATGTTTCTTGGAAATCTGCGGAGCTTGTCTCACCGGCGGCACCTCCAAATAATTATCTCGGTGCAGTTTATGAGACCGGCAAGCAAAATAATACTAGAAAGCCTTGTTTAATACATAGGCTGTTTTTTTTCTAATTCGTGAATTATTTTTACGGCGGAACTGGTTCCAAGCCTCGTAGCCCCAACTGAGAGCAGCCTAAGCGCAAATATGGCATCGCGAATCCCGCCGGAGGCTTTAATGCCTAGTCCGGGAGCCGCCTCCGCAAGCAGGCGGATATCATCTTCTGTAACACCGCCAAAGAATCCGGTGGATGTTTTTAGCATATCAGCTCCGCTTTCAACAGCCAAGCGTGCTGCTATGCGCTTTTCTTCGTTCTTCAGAAGTGCAGTTTCCAAAATTACCTTTAACTTAGCGCCGGCAGTAACCTGACGAACCAAAGCAATTTCATCGCTTACTAAACTCAGCAGACCTTCTTTAAGCGCGGCGACATTCATCACCAGATCAATTTCTTGCGCACCGTTTTGTACGGCCTCCCCAGCTTCAAACACTTTGACGGTAGAGGTGGTGGCACCAAGAGGAAAACCGGCCACTGCCGCCACAGCAACACCGGAACCGGAAAGGAGTCGCGCCGCGTTAGCGACATGCCAAGGATTAACGCATACAGCAGCAAAGCTAAACCTCTTGGCTTCCGCACACAACTGAGCAATCTCTCCTCCTGTGGCATCAGATTTTAAAAGTGTGTGATCAATCGCAGCAACAAATCGAGAAATCTCCATTATTACTCATTACCCTCCCTCCCTGGGACAAGGGGACAGGTGATTTGTCCCAGTCTATGCTCTGCTTGGGACAAGGGGACAGGTGATTTGTCCCATGTCTAAGCTCTGCTTGGGACAAGGGGACAGGTGATTTGTCCCATGTCTAAGCTCTGCTAATTACGCTTCTCGTTATCCCTGTTACCCTTTCAACTTGCCTTATTGTTACACCATCAAGTGATTTCAATGTTTTAATAAAAGCGTTTCTCTGTTCTTTGCTGTAACTTTGGAGTTCCCCAACTTCATCTAAGCCCATTGTGATAATATATTTAACAAGTTCGCTATCTGTAAACTGATTCTTTACTTCCAAACATTTATCGTCATTTATTTCATTTATAAATTTAGAAAAGAGATTTATAGCCAAAAACCGTTCATCCGCGAAAAATGCAAATACAAAATCAACGTTCACAAACGTCGGCTTGCCTATAAATTCACTAAAACTGCTCCACTGGTAATCACCGACGCGTTTAATAATGCCGGCTTTCACCGGATTTTGATGTATATAGCGAAGAACGCTTAAAAAATACCTGTCATTTTCAACAGCTTCGCTTCTGTATCTCTCCTGAAACAAATGCCCGCATCGCATATACTTTTTATTAAACCATATTACGTAACTTGAACTAAATCTCTTAATTATTATTTGGAGCGGATCGGAAACTTCTTTAATCAACAAATGAACATGATTATCCATAAGGCAGTAAGCAAAGAGCTCATACTCACTAACGTTCTTATAGAATTTCAATGTAGCCAAAAACTTCTCCTTGTCTTCGCGATCATGAAAAATCGCTTCCTTGTTAACTCCTCGCAAAATAATGTGGTAAATCCCGCTGCTGCTTTTTTTACGTGCCTGCCTGGGCATAGCTATCACCTCATCTTAGTAGTGTCCGGGCCTGCTACTCATACCCGTATCCCGGCTACGCTAAATACCAGACAATGACATATATATTGGAGCAGTTGAGACCCACCTCCTATGCATATTTCTATATTGCTGGGACAAATCACCTGCTGTCCACGGAGAAGGTCCCCTTGTCTCAGTCCCTTTGCCTTATTACTAATATTTTATATCGAACAAATGTGCTGGTCAACTATTAAGTTGAGATTGGGACAAATCACCTGTCCCCTTGTCTCTCCCTTATTTTTTTTAGTATTGCGGCAGCGGATTGTCCTTGATTAACTACTGATTCAAACAGGTCGCCGGTTTTCTCCAGTCGAGCAAAAATATTTTTAATCGTAAAGTCGGCAGGATTGATTCGACCCGAAAGCAACTCTTCCCAGGTCAGGGGTGTTGATACTTGCGCACCGGGTACAGGACGGACGGTATAAGGTGCATTAATGGTCCTTCCCCAAAGATTTTGTAAGTAGTCAAGATATACTTTTGCACCCCGCTTCTTAATAATTCTTTCCATTGTAGTGACTCCCCGCGCCTTTTGGTGTACCAGAGTGCATATGTAACCGATTATATCCCTGACTTGTTCATATGTATAAAGCGGTTTAAGTGGGATATAAATTTGCAGACCGGTTGCGCCTGATGTTTTCGGATAACCTTTAAGTTCAAGTTGGCATAGGACTTCCTTAACATGACGTGCCGTTTCAATAACAGCAGTAAAGTCAACCCCTTCCTGCGGATCGAGATCCACAATACCCCAATCAGGATTAAGTATGCTTTTGACTCTGGAATGCCAAGGATGTATTTCCAAACAAGCCAGGTTAGCAATATATACGAGCGTTTCCAAATTGCTAACAACGATGTAGTCAATATTCCTCTCTTTTGAAGGGATGGGAAACGTCCTTATCCAGTCCGGCGCAAATGAAGGAACATTTTTTTGGTAGAATCGCTTCCCATGGATGCCTTCAGGAAAACGCTGAAAATTGCATGGCCTATCTTTGAGGAAAGGTAAGAGATAGGGGGAAATGGCAATGTAAAAGTTAATCATATCATGCTTTGTATAACCTTCTGCCGGCCAAATGACTTTTTCCAGGTTTGTCAGCTTAAGTATTCGACCGTTAATTTCCAGTTCTGGCACCCAATTCCTCACTTCCTGTTGCTTTAGTCAATTTGAAAAATACTGGGACAAATCACCTGTCCCCTTGTCCCAGAATGCAATTTTTTGGTAGGTCTTTGGTGAGGCCGATAATGACCGGTTGGCGCATGCGCAAATCTTCCGTCCATTCCTGAAGGTCTACCAATGCGGTTAACGAGGGGCTTACCCACCTATTATCCTTGCCGGGTATAGCGTTGACAAACTCTGGTTTGGCAATTTCTGCTTCTTTAAGATAAGGGGTTAGCGCCGCTAGATCACGCCCCGTCAGTCCGGTTGCCACCCTGCCCACATAAAGAAACTGACCATTATGATAGGCACCGGCCAAAAGAGCATTAATCTGGCCTGATTTTACAGTATAGCCACCGATAGCCACCAACTGCTTTTGGCGGTGCTTTACTTTTATCCAGGCACGGTGTTTCTTGCCGGCTGCGTAGTGTCCTTCTTTGAGCTTTGCCACAATTCCTTCCATTTTCTGCTGCGATACAGCTTCAAACAGCGCATTTCCGTCTGCAAAACTTTCAACAATGCGCACCGTGTCATTCTCTTGGAGCGCTTCCGCCAGGATAGACTGCCGTCGAGTCAGAGGCAAGCTTATTAAGGATTGACCGTTATACCATATTAAATCGAAAACCATATAGAAAATCGGGACTTGCGCCATCAAGCGGCGGGTTTTGTTTTCAGTGGCGGCCGGATTGATTAAATCCCTCTCCAAAACAAGTGGGAAGCTGGGCTTGCCGTTCCTGAGCGCCACAATTTCACCGTCTAGTATTGCTTCACCTCTCACCAGATCAGTGAGAACAACAAGTTCAGGATAATGGCACGTCCGCTCCTTAAGCTTTCTGTTGTGTAACCAGACACGGTTGCGCCCCACATGCGCCAGCATGCGAACACCGTCCCACTTAAATTGATAGAGAAATTCACCCTGGGGGACGTGGTCGGAGGAGATAGGTTCCATCGGTTTAAAAGATAAAAAAAGCACTTACTCACCCGCCGCATTCTTACGTTTTTTACGGGCAGGTTTATCCCTAGCGTCAGCAGTTTTTTTAGCTATTGCCACGGACGCTTTTAGCGCTTCCATTAAGTCAACAACCTTCCCTTTCGCTGCCACCTCAGGAATGGCAATCTGTTCACCCTCAATCTTTGCGTGAATTAATTCAATGAGCTTCTTGCGGTATTCATCATCATATTTCTGCGGGTCAAAGACGGTAGCGAGGTTGTTTATTAACTCCTGTGCCATTGTAATTTCATTATCGTGAAGCTTAATCTCCCGGGAAAAGCCCGGCAGTAAAGAAGTATCCCTGATTTCATCCGGATAGAAAATTGTTTCCATAACAAGCAGGTTTTTGTAACCTCGGATTACAGCTAATGACTCTTTACTGCGGATAACAACCTTTGCCACGGCAATTTTTCCCGTCTCTTCCATCGCCTTTCTGAGTAGCGCATACGCTTTTTCACCCGCTTCACCCGGCGAAAGATAATATGTCTTATTAAAATAAACCGGGTCAATTTCTTCCAGAGCAACAAAATCCACGATGTCCACCGAACGCGTTCTCTCATCGGGAATTTTCTCCAGATCTTCCTCGTTGATAATAACATAGCGGTCGGTTTCATACTCATACCCGCGTACAATGTCGTCCTGGGCTACTTCCTGGCCGCATGCAGAACAAATGCGTTGGTATTTAATCGGTGCCTGACATGTTTTGTGCAGATACCGGAACTTCACGTCCTTTTCTTCCGTAGCCGGAAACAGTTTAATAGGTATATTGACCAAGCCAAAACTGATGGCGCCTCTCCAGATGGTCCTCAAAACTAAAACCTCCTCTCTCCAATATTCTGAAATCCAGACTAATACGGCAGACTCCAAGTGCAGGGCTGATCGATGATCAGCCCTGTTTGCTTTCAGTCTAGCCCCAGCTCTTTTCTTTTCTTCTCAATATGTTCCACGTAAATCTGAACTGTCTTTTCCGCATCCATTTCCACAAGCACTTTACCCAAGCCCAGCGTTTCTGTGGTCTCTGTCAGAGTCTTTACCACCACATCACTGCCGGTAATCGAGGGGACGGGAGCCACATGGACAAGCCAGCCCAGTGCAACGGCGGTGCAAGCGTCGGCTACAGCCTTTTGCTCCAAATATTCGGGAGCGCCGATCACCAGCGGGAGCATGTTGGTATCCACATTTAACGCATCGGCCAGTTCCATGGCCGTATGCGTCATTTTGCCGATATCCACACAGGCACCGTATGTTAAAACTGGCGGAATCCCTAACTGTTCGCAGACAGCTTTGAGGGTTTCACCGCACTCCTCCGCAGCCTTCGGATTAGTCAGTCCTGTATATTCCATAACAGAAGAAGTACAGCCGCCGGAGAGCACCAAAATGTTACTTCTAATCAAGCCTTTCGCAATCTTAAAGATATTGCTACCGCCCTGGCCGTATCTTGCCGTTGTGCAACCAACGATCGTAGCAATGCCGCGGATATTGCCGTTGGCAATCTGATCAATCAGAGGCTGAAAACTTCCGCCTAAAGCTTTCTTAATGGATTCAGTGCTGAAGCCCACCATACAATCGGAGATATGGGGCGGGATATACGTTTTCCTGTTTTCCGCTTTCCGTTTGCTAAACGCTTCCAGCGCCATGCTTAACGCTCTTTCTGCTTGTTCCTTCATTTTTTCCGGCACAAAGTCCAGTGTTTCGGTTCCCTGCAGTTTAATAACCGGATGGGTGCTTAGCAGTTTGGTGCCAAACCGCTTGGCAAAGAGCGGCATGGTGGGAACAGTGCAGTTATAGTCAAACATGAAGAGATCAACCACACCGGTAGCCAGAAGATACTCCTGCGAAAGCCACTCGCCTTCCTGGCCTCCAAACGCCTTCAGATTGTGCATCCCCTCATAATTGGCCAGTTGCTGACCTTCGCAGACATGGCCCAGGATTTGCATACCGTCTGCCCCTGCTTGTCGCGCTTTCTGCTGCCACTCGTCGCTGGATGCCAGGTCAATGGCTACATGAGCCAGTAACGGCATATGGCCGTTGGTAATGATATTCACCATATTTTCTTTTAACAAGCCCATGTTCTGTTGTTTCATTGAGATTTCCTGGGTACCCATGAGAATCTCTTGTACAATGTTCAGCAGGAAAAGTCCTTGATACTCGTTGGCAACCCCTAAACGGACCCCTCTTAACAAAAATTCGATGGGATCCGATGTAAAGTTGGTCATGCACTGCGTCTGCGCATAGGCAACCTCACTGTAGCCGCCCCCGGGGAATAATCCTAACTGCCGCCAAAGTTCTTTTCTTTTAGTGGGAGCGAACGCTTCAACGGCCCTTGACTCCACGTGGTGTGGCGCATGAATATCATTGATGACCCAATCGGCGAATTCAACTGCCAATCTTTCTACGGATTGATTCGTATTCAATCCGACCATATCCGCATATTTCTTCAGCTTTTTTGCGTCACGGATTTTCAGGCCGCTTTGAGGAGATTCTCCGGCAGCTCTAAGGGTTCTTGCCGCCTGGTGACAATGAAAAATGTTTGCGGCTGTCCCAATCGTTACATGCCGGTACATGAAGTTTCTTGCCACCATTGTGTGTGCGTCCACGCCACAAACGCCGCGCGGCGATTTCTGACTGATGCGGCAGGGGCCGTTGGCGCAAAGCTGGCAAGATAAGCCTTCGATGCAAAACTTGCATTGTGTCGGTTGTTGCTGGCTAAAACGGTCAAAAACGTTGGTCATCCCCGCATTATGCACAACCTGGTACATTTCCCGCATTGCAGGATCAAGAATCACATTTAAGGGATACCCTTCTTTGGACTGGTCCTCTCTTTGGATATGTTCGCGTTGCCACTGATGGACCTTCTCCATGGAAGGCGACTTATTGATCCCGTCATAATCCACCTTCGCATCATGAGCGTGCTCGTGCATAGCGGGATCATTGAAGTCCTGTTTTGTTAAATCCGCAGCGTACGTTTTATTATCACCGCGCATTCTTTCCGCACTGCGTTCAAACGATTTAAAAATATCATTTACCGGCATTGTTTGCAATCCTCCTCAACAATTCACTTCACTATAGTTTCTGTTAGAAAACAACAAATATGCCGTAGTAAAAAAAAAGATCTACGGGAAAACTAAAAAGCTCAGAAATGAGCTTTTTGTAATCTTTTATATAGAATCACTCGGGAGGAAATACACATGAATGTGCATTTGGTTATCGGAGAGTTCCGCTCAAGAGACACTGCCCAAAGAGCAATTGAAGAATTAGGCAGGCATGGCTTTCTTAAAACCTCTATTTATCAAATAGGAAATACGCCGGTTGAAGGGATTGATACCATGAAAAACTCCTATGCCGGCGAATTGCCCTTGTTTGGCCGTGGCGTGAAAGGCAGTGATGTTGCCATAGAAGGGCGCACGAATGAAAAAACCTGCTATACAGCGAAGAGGATGCCAGAAAAATCATGGGCGGCGAGATTGACGAACCAAGTGCTTACGCGGTGGCTATCGACGTAACAGATCATCACGATCCAGAATTTGTTAAAAAAGTGCTTCAGCATTATGGCGGCGACATAAAAAATCATACTGTAGTAGAGTATAACACTACTCATCACCCTCTCCTTTGATTACAGCAAGCGGTTTTAGCCTTGCCACTATGTTTGTCAGACCGATTTCGCTTAAAGTGGCAACAACTTCGCTAATATTTTTGTAAGCAGACGGTGCTTCGTCAAGCAGCTGACGCACATTTCTGGTACTTAGCATCACTTCGCCTATTGATGACAAAAAAGCTTCCGCACTAATGTTTTTGCGCGCATAAGAACGCGACATCACTCTGCCTGCTCCATGATTGACAGAGCAAAATGTCTCACGAACCGCATCCCTTCCCGTGAGAATATAGGACGGAGAATTCATACTGCCTGGAATAATGGCGGGATGGCCGGTTTTCTCGAATTGTTTCGAATTCTGCGGATGTTTGGGTGGCAGCGCTCTTGTCGCACCTTTTCGGTGAACAAGCAACTTTTGACCAAAATGTTCTTCAAACTTTGCAATATTGTGAGCAACGTCATAAACCACTTTAAGTTCAATAGAAGAACCAAAAATGTCGATAAAAGCCTCACGAATGTCGTGAGTGATAAGCTGACGATTGGCAAACGCAAAGTTGACGGCGCAGGCCATGGCCGCCAAATAGTTTCGTCCTTCGGCTGAGTTAATAGGGCAACTGGCCAACCCGGTTGAAGGAAGGTTAATCCCGTAGCGCTTTGCGGCCTTTCTCATAATCTCTGTATAATCAGTGCAAATCTGGTGTCCAAGCCCGCGACTGCCGGTATGAATCATAACGGTAAACATTCCTTTTTGCAGACCAAAAGCGAGAGCAGTATCACTATCCAGCACTTCATCCACTGTGCCAAATTCTAAAAAATGGTTTCCGCCCCCAAGGGTAGAAAGTTGTACGGCTCTTTGCAACGCATGTGGCGTCACGGCTGCCGGATCTGCACCTTCAAACCGCCCACCTTCTTCCATGCATTCCAGATCGTCAATTTTGCCGTATCCTCTTTTGACCAGCGCTAATGCACCGTCTACCAGGACCTCTGGCAACGCTTCCCTACCGAGGTTGTTATGGCGGGATTTACGGCCGATACCTGTCGGCACCCTCTTTTCTACAGCATCCATCAAGGCGCGGATAGTTGGTTTGTCCAAAGCATCACATGACAAATTAGTAGAGAGCAGACGTACGCCACAGTTAATATCCATTCCTACTGCGCCAGATGACACCACACCGTCTTCAACTCGCATGGCAAGCACCCCTCCAATAGGCAAACCAAAGCCTGCGTGAATGTCCGGCATGCCAAGTACAGGGCTGAAAACTCCTGGCAGTGCGGCAGCGTCGCAGAGTTGTTGAAGTTCTTGGCCACCATTTTTAAGCTCGGCGTACAGCCTTTCACTTAAAAAAACAAGGGCATCCACCCTCATTGCCCCTTCCTTAGGCAACAAGTAGCGGTTCTGCCCCTGCTTAATTAGAGCGGGCAAACGATTCACCCCCTATACTTCATAAATCGAAAATGTTAGTTCATTATCCTTTTTCGTTAAGCCAAACATCAGGTTATGGGATTTTAGATTCCGGTTAAGGAAATCGACTACCCGATAAAATTCTTCGTTATTTTTTAATTTTAAAGTCGCCATAAGCTCGAGTTTGCCTTTTTTCTCCATGCTTACCACTTCCCCTTGCTTAGAGTTCAATGCTCCATTCTTTCAGGCTGTCGATTAGTTTATAGTTGGTAAGATCGTGTTGAATGGGCGTTATAGATATTTTAGACTGCTTGATGGCTGCCACGTCACTGCCTTCGTCATGCTCTGTATCAACTAGTTCTCCTGCCAGCCAATAGTAACTCCTGCCGCGCGGGTCAGCCCTTTTTTCAAAAGCATTCTTATATTGCCTAACACCAAGCTTGGTGATGACTACGCCTGCTACCTTTTCGCGATCGCAACCGGGAACGTTAACATTCAAAAGCGTGTCACAAGCCGCTCCCTGTTTCAAAAGCACAGTAGCCAATCGTGCCACGAACTCGGCGGCATATTCAAAGCGGGGTTCGTAATATTCTGTCAGGCTTACGGCGATAGCAGGTATGCCGAGAATTACTCCTTCAATGGCGGCTGATACAGTTCCGGAATAGAGCACATCAGTCCCCAGGTTAGCTCCCCTGTTAATCCCTGAAATAACTAAATCCGGCCTATACGGCAAGATTGACTCGACTGCCAATTTCACACAGTCTGCCGGCGTGCCGTTCACAGCCCAGGCCGGCAAATCAGTTGAATGCAGGAATTTCACACTTTCGGCACGTAACGGCCGGTGCATCGTTATGGCATGACCTGTGGCGCTTTGCTCATGGTCAGGGGCAACAACATGTATTTCGGCAACCTTCTTGACTTCTCGGGCTAGGACATGCAGACCTTCAGCAAAAATACCGTCATCATTAGTAAGAAGTACGCGCAAGGCAATCCCTCCCGTTGATTAAAACTTCTCTCAATTATAGTTTATGCCACAGAGTGTGTCAATTTTGGCGATGCCAGAAAAAACGTATAAGAAACTTGGCAAATTCAAAAACTAAGTTCAACACAACAAGGAGGTGAAACGATGAAAAACAAGCGTATATTCTTGATTCTAAGCATTCTCCTGATTGTCACGCTGCTTACGAGCGGATGTCCGCCCTTCCGCCGGCCGGAACCTGAGCGCCAACCGGCACCTGCTCCGCCGCCGGAAATCCAGGTTCCCCGGCAACAGCCAGCCGTGCCTGCTCCAGACTTGAACGTCCAACCGCGGCAGCCGGTACCTGAGGCAATGGATCTTGCCGAACAGATTGCTGATGCCGCCTCCAGAGTTGAAGGTGTGGAGAACGCCGTTGCCATAGTAATTTCTAATCTTGCTATGGTAGGGATTACATTGGAACGAGACACAGCCCGCAATGAAGTTGAAATCAAGAGAGAAGTAGCCAAGATTGTGGAAGAGCGGCAGCCGCGCATTGTAAGTGCGTACGTCTCCGCCAACCCGGATATTATCCGGCAGTTACAAGAAATTAGCCGCGGTATTCAACGAGGTGAACCAATCAGCACATTCTTTGAGCAAATTAGCGAAGTGTTACGTCGTATGAGAGCGGAAACCAACACCTAAATATAGCCACGAAGCCCGGGCCTTCCCTGGCTTCGTTTATTATTATGCACCAAATTATATAATGCTGTTAGCTCATTACTGAACTAAATGTAATGCACGCTGTTGCGCCTGAAAAATTATTTTTTCTTCATCCAATGTTGTTAGTTGCCCTTTTTCCAAGATAATCTGCCCATTTATCATTACCATGGTAATGTCGGCAGGTTGAGCAGCATAGACCAAATGAGCCACTAGGTCGTGTTGTGGTGTGAGGTGAGGCCGCTGCAGATCCAACATAATTATATCAGCTTTCATTTCCGGTGCCACAATTCCCACCTTCTCCAGAAATACTGCTTTGGCGCTTTCTCGGGTAGCCATGGCCAAAGCTTTCCGGGCGGGAATAACAGTGGGATCCAGACGATTACCCTTATGAATCAAGGCGGCAAGTCGCATCTCTTCCATCATGTCTAAATTATTATTACTGGCTGCGCCGTCCGTACCAAGACCAACTGTTATGCCACGACTTAGTAAATCAGGCACTGGTGCAATACCGCTGCCCAACTTCAAATTGCTGCCCGGGTTGTGAGCCACACAGACATTATATTCTTTTAAAATTTCCATATCTTCTTCACTTAGATGAACACAGTGGGCTGCCAGGACTGGTCTCTCGAACAATCCGATATTTTTCAGGAGCATTGTGGGAGAAACACCGAATTCTTTATTTATACGCTCGACTTCATCTCTAGTTTCCGCAAGATGGATATGAGTCGGTACCGCCAAAGTTTCTTGCAAAAGCATGACGCGCCGCAAAAATTCAGGCGGACATGTATATGGGGCATGAGGACCCAACATGGTGGTAATCCGACCGTTTCCCCGGCCTTGCCAGGTTTTCACAAACTGTTCACTTTCTTCAAGTCCTTTATCTGCCGTCTCTCCGACACCGATAAGACCCCTGGCTAAAACAGCTCTAATTCCTGCTTCTTCCGCTGCTTCCGCGACCTGATCCATAAAGAAATACATATCCGTAAAAGTTGTGGTACCGCATTTTATCATTTCAAGAATGGCCAACATTGTGCCCCAGTAAACGTCTTCCCGCTTTAACTTGCCTTCCGCCGGCCAGATGCGTTTTTGCAGCCAATCCATCAATGGCAGATCATCGGCATAAGAACGAAATAACGTCATAGCCGCATGACCATGAGCATTGACAAAACCGGGCAAGAGAAGTTTCCCTTGACCGTTGATCACTCGGTCAAAGTTTTCTTCCCATAATTTCTGCGGGCCGACATATGAGATAGTCTGTCCGTCCACCACCACATCTGCATCGCGAATAATCTCGTTGTTATCTTGCATGGTGATGACAGTAACTTCACGTATCAGTGTCTTCATTTTTTTACCTCCCCCGCTTGCCTGGACCATATGACGTAAGATAAAAGCTGCGCATTGTTATAATATCTTCTTCGCTCAAAGAAAACACCGGACCCAACTGACGAGCGAACAGAACTGCTTGTGCGGTTTTCTCCACAATCTGGCAAACTTTTAATGCTTCGCCCAAGGTGGCAGACACTCCCACAAGGCCATGACTTGCTAAAATAACCGCACTTTTTGCTCCCAAGGCATATAAAGCATTTTCAGCCAACTGCTCAGTTCCCGGCAATGCATAGTCAGCCACATCCACAGCGCCTCCCACCACCTGCGCCATATCCTCAACCACAGGAGGAATAGCCTGGCGCGCCACGGCAAAAGCGGTGGCGTAAACGCTATGGGTATGAACAATAGCTCGCACTTCCGGCCTGCCAGCGAAAATAGCCGCGTGAACGCGCCATTCCGACGACGGCTGCCAAAGACCTTCAAGAACCTGCCCGTCAAATGAAATGCAGACTAAATCCTCCGGCATTAGCAAACCGTAATCCATGCCGCTTGGCGTAATTAACATCCTGTTTTCGCCTTCCCTGACGGAAACATTCCCCCAAGTACCAAGCACCAGATTATCCCGACACATCAGTTTAATCGTCTCAATAACTTCTTTCCTAGAGGAGGTCATCATCCGCCTCCTTGAAAAAAGAGTGAATTTTTTCTGTGGAAGGTTGATAAATAATTCCGGCTTCAGTAATAATAGCCGTCAGGTAATTTGCAGGTGTGACATCAAAAGAGGGATTATAGCAACCTACCCCCTCCGGTGCGATCCGTTTACCGTAAAAATGAGTTAATTCTGTCTCGCATCTTTCCTCGATAGGTATTTCCTCACCGGTTTCTAAAGTTAAATCAAACGTGGAAAAAGGTGCCGCCACATAAAACGGAAGCTGATGAACCGCAGCCAATACCGCCAAGGAATAGGTGCCTATTTTATTAGCAACATCGCCGTTTGCGGCAATGCGATCGGCGCCCACTATTACAAGGTCAATCTTTTTCTGTTTCATTAAAAAGCCTGCCATATTGTCGGCAATTATGGTTACAGGAATATTATCACGGCTCAATTCCCATGCTGTCAGCCTAGAGCCTTGCAGGTAAGGACGAGTTTCATCTGCATAGACACTGACTTGCTTTCCGGCTGCCACAGCGCTACGAATAACTCCAAGCGCAGTACCATAAGCTACGGTAGCCAAGGCGCCTGCGTTACAATGAGTTAGCACTCTGGCATTATCGGGGATCAGTGACGCACCAAGGTCGCCAATCTTTTTGTTGACCTCCCGGTCTTCCTGAGCAATCTGTTCTGCCTCCTCCAGCAAGATTTTTGCTATTTGTGCGGGAGAACAAGCGCTTTGGCTTTTTGCCACAGCCAACATCCTCTCAACCGCCCAAGCCAAATTTACTGCTGTAGGCCGTGCAGCCTTTAATCCTTTCGCCGCCACCGTCAAGCCCGAAAAAAAACTGTCGGCATCAGCATCTTTCAATTCATCGGCAGCCAAAGCAATAGCATAAGCGGCTACGGCACCTATAGCTGGAGCTCCGCGCACCACCATTTCCTTGATTGCATTTGCGGTCGTACGCCAATCACTATATTCCAAATAGATTGCTTCAGCGGGAAGTAATCGCTGGTCCAATAACATCAGTTTGTTTCTTTCGAAACGGATTGCATCCATTTGATTTACCTATAAGAGGATTGAGCTGCCAAGTTCACGACACCGGCAGTCTCTTTCCATGCGCAGTGACGGAATCGCTTCCATCAAAAGGCGCCTGACTTTCTCCACATTTTCGGCCATTACGGCCAACACTTCATTGTGTGTTAATACTGTGGGCGAAATTCCGGCAGCAAAATTAGTCGATAAAGCCACTGTGCTGTAGCACAAGCCAGCTTCCCGAGCCAAAACAACTTCCGGCACATTAGTCATTCCAACCAAGTCGCCGCCCAATAACTTATACATTCTTATTTCAGCCGGAGTCTCAAAGCGCGGCCCTTCTGTCGTAACGTAGGTGGCACCTGTTAATATTTCAAAATCTGCATTTTTCGCTGCCGCAACTAAAGTCGCGTTCAGATCAGCGCAATACGGTTCAGTAAAGTCAGTATGTATCACACCGGCATCACCGCCGGAAAAAAAAGTGGCTTCCCTTGCCTTTGTAAAGTCAAGAAACTGGCTCAAGAGCACCATCGTTCCTGGAGGCATCTTTTCATTAAGAGAGCCTACGGCAGCGGTAGCCACAACGCGAGTGACGCCAAGTTTAACTAGCGCTGCAATATTTGCCCGATAATTGACTTTGTGAGGCGGTGTACCATGCTCTGTCCCGTGCCGCGCCAAAAAGACAACTTCGTGTCCTTGGTATTCCCCCTGAGTTAAAAGCGCTCTCCCATAGCGTGTCTCCACTTCCATTGTTTGCATGGCATCCAGCATCTTGGGGTCATAAACCCCAGTACCGCCGATGATGGCAAGTCGTATAGCCATAATTTCCCCCCTATTCCGATTTCCAACTTGAAAGATAACACTTTTGCGCAGGCGACAGAGTATCAATCGTAATCTCTAGTGCACGCAGTTTACAGCGTGCAACTTTTTCGTCCAGCGCGGATGGTAGCGGCAGAACATCATTTGCCAATTTACCGTAGTTATCATTTAAATAGTTAAGAGCTTCCAATTGGAGGGCAAAAGACATATCCATAATTTCTGAGGGATGACCGTCAGCCGCAGCCAGGTTTACCAACCTTCCTTCGGCGATTAGGTAGACTGTTTTACCGTCAAACTCATACGCTTCCACGTTGCGCCGAGCCAAGCGCTTACCACTCGCCAGTTCTGCCAAGCTCTGCTTGTCAATTTCAATATCAAAATGTCCGGCGTTACATAAAATAGCTCCATTTTTTAGTATCTGAAAATGTTCTTTTGTAATGACATCGCGGCAGCCGGTCACGGTAATAAAAATATCGCCGCTAACCGCAGCTTCAGCAAGGGGCATGACAGCGTTTCCATCCATCACCGCCTCAACTGCTTTAACAGGATCAATTTCACAGACAATTACACGCGCACCCATACCTCTGGCTCGCAGAGCAACCCCTTTGCCGCACCAGCCATAACCGACAACCACCACAGTCTTCCCTGCTATCACCAAATTTGTAGCCCTAATAATACCCTCCAAGACAGACTGTCCGGTGCCGTAACGATTATCAAAGAGATACTTGCAATAAGCGTCATTGACGGCAATCATCGGAATTTTCAGCGCCCCCTCAGCCGCCATAGCCCTGAGTCTGGCTAAGCCCGTTGTGGTTTCTTCCGCCCCGCCGCGTACATTGGGAATGAGCTGCCGGTAATCGGTATGCAGCAAAGCTACCAGATCACCGCCGTCGTCGATAATTAAATGTGGCTCACTTTGCAAAGTTTTGTGCAAATGCTCCTCATATTCCGCCGCAGTGGCATCATGCCAAGCATAGACTGTCAAGCCATCTGCCACAAGGGCGGCAGCAATATCATCCTGGGTGGACAACGGGTTACTGCCTGTGATAGTAACCTGGGCGCCGCTTTCCTGGATAACTTTTGCCATATAGGCAGTTTTTGCTTCCAGGTGCAAACAGATAGCCACACGCAGCCCAGAAAAAGGTTTTGTTTGACGAAACTCATTAGCCAGCTCGTTTAAAACGGGCATATGTTGACTAACCCAGTCAATTTTCAGTTTTCCGTCCGGAGCGATATTTAGATTGCGGATTGTACTCATCAGAAGCCTCCTTTTCCCTTGAGGGCTATGTCCTCAAATCAACACTTTCTGCATCCGCCTTTATTTTCCTGCACAAGAGGGCAATTTCTTCACTAGCTCCTCTCTATCTCTTGTTCCTCGAGCTGATGCAATATTTTGGCCCGGTAATAGCATTCTAAAGCTTTGCGCGTTTCGCCCAGGGCATCGTAGCTGACTCCCAGCTCAAACATGACATGTGCTTCTTGCGGGGCCAGATATGCTGCCTTTAGCAAGTTTAACAGAGCCTCTTTCTCATCCCCCAACTTCTTGTAACCTTTGCCAAGATAAAAATAGACCTCCCAATCTCTGGGGAAGTTCACTTTAACTTCCTCAAAGGCAAGAATGCTCTTCTCGTACTGCTTTAGGTTATAATATACAGCACCAAGATTAAATCTGGCTACCGCAAACTCAGAATCCAGCTCTATTACTTTGCTGAATTCTTCCAAAGCCAGATCATATTGCGCTCCGTCCGCATAAATATTACCTAAGGCATTATGAACTATTGCATTCGTTTGCGGATCTCCTGTAAGCGCCTGCACAAGACGCAATTCACGCATGGCTTCATCTGCCATCCTTCGCTCAGCATATGCCACGCCAAGACACAGGTGAGCCAACAGTATCTCTGGTTCTTGGCTTATAACAGTCTCAAACTCCTTAATCGCCTCATCCATCATGGCCAGCTCCAAAAATCCTAAACCACGCTTAAATGAGCGGATACAAGCTTCATTATCAAACTGTAACGATAAAGACTCCCCTACTCCTCTATCAGGAGGAATGTTCTCCTGCAAGTTATCAGGCAGCACTTTTACAAACGCCTGCAAAAAAGAGTCAGGCAATTCATCCGGCAGTAAAAAATCATATTTCTCCTGGATTTCATTGATTTTTTCTTCAAAGCGCAACCAGAGCTCTACGCAGCGATCCATGCGTTTACGCAGCTCCAAAAGATGTTTGTAACAATCCTGACGTTTTTCCTGGTTGCCTCCCATTTTTTCCAGTTCATCTTCTACCCCTTCCAAGGCGGCAAAGATTTGCGTAAATTCGTTCTCTTTCATAACTCTCTTTCAACCTCCAATATGCAGACTCCTTCTCTAGGTTTTCACACTTCACCTCAAAAAAATACGTTTAACCTGCATTGCCAAGAAGTCTCCCGTCTCAAGCGCAATTCACCAAGCAAATCAATCATCACAGTCCGTTCACAAAATCATCCCCGTTCAGAAAATCGTCCAGGGCAATCGCATAAAAGAAAATTGAAAAACTGAAAAGCCAACGATAGCAAGTAAAACTATGTATAGGGAATTGCAGAATGAATGCAATTCCCTATCGTTTTTTCCTTAAATGTATAGTATAATATATTATACATATTTAAGGAGGGCTCGTATGTCAAATTATCCGGATTGGGTGAACGCATTTAAGGAAAAAGGGACATCCGTAAAGAAGGTCGGCAATGAGTACTACTTGTATCGTACCACTTCAAAGCG
>Ga0208491_10033_pt1 | contig 65870 bp, 53 predicted proteins | sample SubbioCSW11_NovA_FD_184819 | JGI IMG/M metagenome (GOLD analysis project Ga0208491, IMG submission 184819) | Serpentinite rock and fluid subsurface biosphere microbial communities from McLaughlin Reserve, California, USA - CR11_CSW11_NovA (SPAdes) | ecosystem: Environmental > Terrestrial > Deep...
TCGAATGGGCCGAAGACCAGATTCTGGCCAGCCGCCCTGCAGCGGCAGCTCAGGCGGATTCGGTGCAGGCGGATTCGGTGCAGGCGGATTCGGTGCAGGCGGATTCGGTGCAGGCGGCGGCGCTGGGGGAGTTGAGCGACGGGCTCGATCCCGCGCAACAAGCGGCGTTGCGTGCCCTGATGAACAGCCAGCGCTATGCGCCGGGCGCGGTCATCATCCGCCAAGGTGAGCGCGAGCGCACGCTGCTGTGGGTCGCAGCGGGTACGGTGACACTCTCGACCGCTGAAGTACCAGAACAGGGGCTGCGTTTGTCGGTGATCGGGGCCGGGGCGGTGTTTGGCGAAATGGCTCTCCTGAACGGGATCGCCCGCACCGCCTACGCCCACGCCGGTGCCCACGGTGCCGTGCTCAGCAGCTTGTCGTGGGAGCGCTTTCAGCAATGGAGCCGCGACGACCCCGAAGGCGCATTGCTTTTCATCACAGCCCTGGCGCGCATGGGCATCCGGCGCCTGGGGGGAATCTCACAAGAGCTGCGCGCCGCCATGGAGTGATGATGGGGCTTTGGCCCGACCTTGAGGCGGCGCGGCGGCCCCCAGCCATCTACCGACCGAACAAAAAAACCGTGGGCAGCTCCAGCGGCAGGCGCGGGCGGTGTTGCTTCCAAGCGCCGACACTGGCGCTGTGGATGGCTTGCTGCGGCAAGCCCAAGCCCGCGCACAGCGCCAGCCGCGTCTGGGCTTGCAGGGTGGTCAGCAGGCTGTCGAGCAGCGCTGGGTTGCGGTACGGGGTTTCGATGCAGATTTGCGTCTGGCCGCTGCGCAGGGCCAGTGCCTCGAGCTCGCGGATGCGCTGCACCCGGGCCTTGCTTTCTTGCGGCAGGTAGCCCACAAAGGCAAACCGCTGCCCATTGAGCCCGCTGGCCGCCAGCGCCAGCATCAGCGAAACCGGCCCCACCAGGGGTGCCACGGGCAGGCCCAGCTGGTGCGCGGCGCGCAGCACCGAGGCGCCGGGGTCGGCGATGCCGGGCATGCCGGCTTCGCTCACCAGCCCCACGTCGTGGCCCTGCAAGGCTGGGGCCAGCAGGGCGGTGGCGTTGTGGCCTTGTTGGGGGTCGTGGTCGCCTTTTTTGTGCACCTCGCGCGGCAGCTCGACGATCTGCTGCGCTTGCAGAGGCTGCGACAGCGGCACCACCTGCCCGACGCGCTTGAGGAAGGCGCGCGTGCTTTTGGCGTTTTCGCACACCCAGTGCTCCAGCCGCGCAGCGGTCTGGATGGTCAGCAGGGGCAGGCTGTGCTCCAGCGGCGGGGCCGCGGCCGCCGGGTCGAGGCAGCCAAAGTCGAGCGGGGTCGGCACCAGATACAGGGTGCCCAGCGGCGCGCTGCGGTTCATGGCAACGCCACCCCAGCCTGGCGCAGCAGCTGGGCGGTGCGGATCAGGGGCAGGCCGATCAGGGCGGTGGGGTCGTCGCTTTCGATGCGCTCGAGCAAGGCGATGCCCAGCCCCTCGCTTTTGGCGCTGCCGGCGCAGTCGTAGGGTTGTTCGGCCTGCAGATAGCGCTCGATTTCCTCGTCCAGCAACGGGCGAAATTGCACCCGCACCGGCGCCATGGCGCTGCCGCTATAGCCGCTTTCGAGGCACACCAGCGCCACCGCAGTATGAAAGCACACGCTTTGGCCGCTCATGCGGCGCAACTGGTCGCGGGCGCGTTCGTGGTTGCCGGGTTTGCCGAGGGCTTGTGCGTGCAACTCGGCGACTTGGTCCGAGCCCAGCACCAGCGCCTGCGGGTGCCGCTCGGCCACCGCCTGCGCCTTGGCCAGGGCCAGCCGCTGGGCCAGCGCGGCCGGGGCTTCGCCGGGGAGCGGGCTTTCATCGACATCGGGCACCACCACGGCGAAGGGCAGTTGCAAGCGCTGGAGCAACTCGCGCCGGTAGGGCGAGCTCGAACCCAAAATCAAAGGGCGGTTGAGTGCGCTTGCCAAAGCGGCGGCGGGCAGGGCGGGAGAGGGCGAAAAGGGTGAGGAGGGTGCAACGGTCATGCGCCCATTATCTGATCTGCTTGCAGCCTACTTCAGGCTGCCGGCCAAAAACTGCGCCAGGCGTTCGCTTTGGGGTCGGGCCAGCACCTCGCGCGGGTCGCCTTGTTCCTCGATGCGCCCTTGGTGCAGAAAAATCAGGTGGTTAGACACTTCGCGTGCAAAGCCCATCTCGTGCGTCACCACCACCATGGTGCGGTGCTCCACGGCCAGTTGCTGCATCACGCGCAGCACCTCGCTCACCAGTTCCGGGTCCAGCGCGCTGGTGGGCTCGTCGAACAGCATCACTTCGGGCTCGACCGCCAGCGCGCGCGCAATCGCCACCCGCTGCTGCTGGCCGCCGCTCAGGTGCGCCGGGTAACGGTCTTCCACCCCGCTCAGCCCCACGCGCTCTAGGTACAGGCGCGCCGTCTGCACGGCCTGCTCGCGCGGCAGCTTGAGCAGGTGCACCGGCGCCTCGATGATGTTTTGCAGCACCGTCATGTGCGCCCAGAGGTTGAAGCTCTGGAACACCATCGCCAGCCGGGTGCGCAAGCGCTGCAACTGCTGCGCGCTGGCGGCCTCGAGCTCGCCGGTGCGCGTGGGCCGCAGGTGCAGTTCCTCACCGGCCACAATGATGCGCCCTTGGTGCGGCTTTTCCAGCAGGTTGATGCAGCGCAGCAGCGTGCTCTTGCCCGAACCCGAGCTGCCGATGATGCTGATCACGTCGCCGGCGTGCGCCTTGAGCGAGACGCCCTTGAGCACCTCGTGGCTGCCGTAGCGCTTGTGCAAGTCGATGACTTCGAGCTTGGATGGGGTGGCGAGCGACATGGATGCAAAGGAGGGGGGTTAGTGGCTGCGGGGCCGCAAGTGGCCCAGAAAGCGCCATTCCAGCGCCTTGAACACCCCCACCAGCATAAAGGTGATGCACAGGTAAATCGCAGCGGCGAACAGGAAGGCTTCGAAGGGCAGAAAAAAATCGGCGTAGATGCGGCTGGCCGCGGCCGTGAGGTCGATCAAAGCCGGCACCGTGCTGGCCAGACTGGTGCTGTGCAGCATCATCACCACCTCGTTGCCGTAGGCGGGCAGGGTGCGGCGCAAGGCGCTGGGCAGCACGATGCGGCGCTGGATCTGCCAGCGGCTCATGCCCATGGCTTGCGCGGCCTCGAGCTCGCCGGGGGCGGTTTCGCGCATGGCGCCGGCCAGCATTTCGGCGGTGTAGGCGGCGTTGTTCAGGGCCAGCGCCAGCAGGGCACAAAAAAACGCGTCCTTGAACATCGTCCAAGGCCAGACGGCATCCCAGCGCGCCTGTATCCATTCGAGCTGCGCGATGCCGTAGTAGATCAAAAAAATCTGGATCAGCAGCGGCGTGCCGCGGATGCAGTAGGTGTAGGCGCCGGCCAGCCAGCGCAGCGCCGCCACCCGGCTGGTGAGCGCCAGCGCCAGCAGCAGCGACAACGCACCGCCAAAAAACAAGGAGCCGGCCAGCAGCCAGAGCGTGGTGACCAGACCCTCGGCGTACAGCGCCAAGGTCTCGGGCAGCAGCAGCACGTCCCAGTTCACAGGCTGACCTGGGTGCTGCCCAGCGCGTAACGCCGGCTCAGGGCGCGCAGCGCCCACAGCGAAACGGTGGTGTAGGCCAGAAACACCGCCGCCGCCAGCAGCAAAAAGTAGAACGGTTCGCGCGTGGCGGCACCGGCCTGCATGGCGTGGAAAGTCACGTCATGCAGCCCGATCAGGCTCACCAGCGCCGTGGCCTTGATCAGCACCAGCCAGTTGTTGGTGAAGCCGGGCAGGGCGTAGCGCACCATCTGCGGCAGCGTGATGCGAAAAAAGGTGCGCGCCGGGCTCATGCCAAAAGCCCAAGCGGCCTCGGCTTGGCCCTTGGGGATCGCCAGCATGGCGCCGCGAAAGGTCTCGGTCATGAAGGCGCCGTAAATGAAGCCGAGGGTCAGCACGCCAGCCATAAAGGGGTCGATGTTGACCTCGGCCTCCAGCCCCAAGCGCTCCAACAGCAGGATGAGCCCGATGGTGCCGCCGTAATAGACCAACAGCAGCAAGATCAGCTCGGGCACACCGCGCACCAACGTGGTGTAGGCCCCAGCCAGCGCCACCAGCGGCCGACGCTGCGAGAGTTTGGCCGCCGCCCCGAGCAAACCCAGCGCAATCGCCACCCCCAGCGATGCCAGCGAGACCGTGAGCGTCAGTTGCGCGCCGGACAAAACCGATAAAACGTGACCGTCCACTGCCACAGCAGGGTTAGTCGCCGTAGATGTCGAAATCGAAGTACAGGCGTGCAATCCGGTCGTACACGCCATTGGCGCGAATGGCCCGGATGGCGTTGTTCAGTTCGGTGCGCAGTTCGTCGCGTCCCTTGCGCAGGGCAATGCCCATGCCGTCGCCAAAGTAGCGCCGGTCGCGCAGTTCGGGGCCCACAAAGCCAAAGGCTCGACCTTCGGGGCGGTTCAAAAAGCCGGCCGTGACCTCGACCCGATCGGCCACCGTGCCATCCAAGCGCCCGGCCTGAATGTCGAGATAGACTTGGTTTTGCGCATCGTAGGGCACGATGATGGCACCAGCCGGGCGCAGCTGACTCATGGCGAAGCGCTCTTGGGTGCTGCCCTTGAGCACGCCGATGCGCATGCCGCGCAGCGAAGCGGGCCCAGTGAATGGGGTGCCGGTGCGCACCACGATGCCGCTGGGGGTGCTGTAGTATTTGTCGGTGAAATCGACCACGCGGCGGCGCTCGTCGGTGATCGACATCGAGCTGATGATGACGTCGTACTTGCGCGCCAGCAGGCCCGGGATCATGCCGTCCCACACCTGTTCCACGAACACACAGCGCCGGCGCATTTCGTTGCACAGCGCTTGCGCGATGTGCACGTCAAAGCCGGTGAGCTGGCCCGCCGGGGTTTTGTAGGTGAAGGGTTTGTAGGTGGCATCCACCGCCACCCGCAACACCGGCCAATTTTGGGCTTGGGCAGGCTGGGCGGCCGGGGGTGGGGGGGAGGGAGATACGGCCGGGTTTTGGGCCACGGCAAAACTGGACACAAGCGCCAGCAAGAGCGCAAAGAGTTTGAGCTTCATGAGAAAGAGCTGTCAAAAAATTGTAAGAATTCGTATTATGCCGCCCAGATCGGGCAGGTCTTTGAGCCCACTCCGAAACACCCGCAATTTAGCCCATCCACTGCCAAACTTCCATCAACGTGGCACCGCCAGCGGTGATCAGAAGCGCGAAATAGAGCAACGTGAGACACACGGCGGCATAGCCCAGCAGCAGCGCCAGCCCGTCGCGCTGCATCATGCCGGCCGACAGAAAGATCACCGCCAGCGCCGGCAAGGTGTTGCTGAAGGGGATGAGCCCAAAGGGCATCATCAGCAGCAGGCCGGCGAACACCAGCGCCAAGTTGTTGCACAGAGTGGCCGGGCCATGGCTGCTCAGCCACGGCCAGCGGTGCGGGCGGCTCAGGCGGTCGATGCGGTGCAGCCAGACCGTGGCGCGCTGCAGGCCGGCGCGCAGCGGTGCCGCCGCCAGACGGCGCCTAGCGATGCGCTGCGGCAGCCACGGTTTCCGCTGGAAGGTGCGCGTCAGGCCAATGAGCACGATCGCCAGCCCAAAGGCGGTGCTCACGCCCGGGATCGAGACCGGCACCAGAAAGATCAGCGACAAAAAGATCGTCAAAAGCATCAGGCTGTCGGGGCCCACGGCTTCGACGATGTCGTGCAGGGTCAGGTCTTGTTCGGGCAGGGTCGTGAGCACGCGCTCGATGTGCTCGGCTAGGGTGTCGGGCGCATCAAGCGCGGCCTCATCAGAAGCGGAGGGAATGCGTTCGTTCGTCATTTAACATAATACACATTGTGGAACTTTAGGGGGCTTGGATCCAAGCCGTTCAGCGCCACACCGTGGCCGCGCTCACCCATGCGCCACGATCCGGTATGGCCCCCGATTATTCCGGAATCCGGTCTTGCTCTTGCTCTTGGCGCTTGAGGCCGCGTTTGAGCGCGGCATAAGCCGTCCACAGCAGCAAAGCCGCGCACAGGCCCAGCACGACGGCGCTGATTGGGCGCTCGATGAAGGTGCTTGGGTCGCCGCGCGACAGCAGCATGGCGCGGCGCAAGTTCTCTTCTATCATCGGGCCCAGCACAAAGCCGAGCAGCAAGGGCGCGGGCTCAAAGCGCAGCTTGAGCAAAACGTAGCCCAGCACGCCCAGCACGGCGGTCATGTAGACGTCAAACACGTTGTTGTTGACGCTGTACACGCCCAAGCAGATGAACACCAGAATGGCCGGATACAGCACGTGGTACGGAATGCGCAAAATCGAGACCCAAATGCCTACTAGCGGCAGGTTCAGGATCACGAGCATGATGTTGCCGATGGCAAAGCTCACGATCAGGCCCCAGAACAGCTCGGGCTGGGCGGTCATGAGCATCGGGCCGGGCTGGATGCCGTGGATGATGAGCGCGCCCAGCATCAGGGCCATCACGGCGTCGCCCGGTATGCCCAGCGACAGTGTGGGCACGAAGGCAGTCTGGGCGGCGGCGTTGTTGGCCGATTCGGGTGCGGTCACGCCTTCGATGGCGCCTTTGCCGAAGCGGCTCGGGTCTTTGGCGACTTTCTTTTCCACCGCGTACGACATGAAGGCGGCGATGCTGGGCCCGGTGCCGGGCAAAGCGCCCATGAAGCCGCCGATGCCCGAACCGCGCAACATGGGGCGCACCGATTGGCGCACATCTTCCCGGCTCGGGAGCATGGAGCGCAGAGTGATTTTTTCTTTGACCTCGCCGTCGCGCTTGAGGTTGACCGATGAGATCAGTTCGGCGATGCCAAACAGCGCCATGGCCAGCGCCACCAGGCTGATGGCGTCCATCAGTTCCGGGATTTCGAAATCAAAGCGCGGCACACCCGAATTGACGTCGGTGCCCACGGTGCCCAGCAGCAGGCCAAACAGCACCATGGCCAGCCCTTTGAGGGGCGAACCGGCGGCCAGCGTGGCGGCGGCGATCAGCCCCAGCAGCATGATCGAGAAGTATTCGGCGGCGCCAAACAGCAGCCCGACCTCGGCGATGCCGGGCGCAAACGCCACCAGCGCCACGATGCCCAACATGGAGCCGATGAACGAGGCCACCGTGGTCATGAACAGCGCCACGCCGGCCCTGCCCTGTTTGGCCATGGGGTAGCCGTCGAGACAGGCCACCGCAGACGATGGGGTGCCGGGCAGGTTGAGCAAAATGGATGCGGTCGAGCCGCCGTACTGGGCGCCGTAATAGACGCCGGCCAGCATCACGATCGCGGCCGTGGGCTCGAGGTGAAAGGTGATGGGCAGCAGCAGCGAAATCGCGGCCAAGGCACCGATGCCGGGCAGCACGCCGATGAGCGTACCCAGAAAAACGCCGATGAAGCAGTACAGCAAGATCTCGGGTTGCATCGCTGTCTGCAAACCCAGCAACAGTCCGCTGGCGATATCCATGGTGGAGCCTTAAGTTTTTTATAGTGTTTGTGGAGGGATTGGGGTGCTTTTTTAATGGCTCCAAGGCCAAGTGGGCAGGTTCATGCCCAAGCCCAGAATGAACACCAACCAAGTGACTGCGGCCACACCCAAGGCCGTGAGGATGCGGGTTTTGATGCCCACGGTGGCCAGCGACAGCGGCAGCGTGGCCACCATCACCATCACCATGCTGGTGAAAATCAGCCCCAATGGGCGCAGCAAAAAGGCAAATACCAGCAGCGACAGGGTGACGAAAAACAGGGCCTTGTAATCGAGCCCCAGCGGCCCGGCACGGGGGCGAAACAAGGCCGGCAGCGCGATCAGCAGGCCCATCACGGCCAGCCCGGAGCCGAGCACGATCGGGAAGAACCCCGGCCCCATGCTGCGCAGGCTGCCGAGGTCGAGGTTGATGTAGGCGTAGATGGCGGCAAAGGCGCCGATGGCCAGCATGATCAAGCCGCCTAAAAGGTCGTGTAGGTCTTTGTTGCGCATGGGGTGAGCCTTGGTAGGGTCTGAAGGTATCGGATACTGCCCAGATTGGAACCGCAAAAGGGCCGCCTTGGTTTAAGTAATTGCACGTATCGACTGCAGCCACCGCCGTACGCCTTGCTGCACAAGCGCGGCGATGCGGCAGCGGCAGCTAAGCGGGGTGTGTTTGGGCTGCGTTACCAGGTGCCGCGGCCCTGCTGCGCCCGCACGCTGGCGGCAATCGCTTCGGCCACGTCGGCGCGGCGCGCCAGCATGGCAAAGTCGATGGCGTTGAGGCCTTGCTGGTTGCGCGCCAGCGGTTCGGCGCCCTCGCGCAGCAGCAGCTCGACGACCTCGCGCCGGCCGTAGTGCGCTGCCAGCATCAGCGGCGTGCTGCCGTTGGGCGAGCGCGCGTTGATGAAGGCGTGGTGCTCCAGCAGCAGCTGCGCGATGGGCAGCGCCCGCTCGCCGTCGTGGCTGGCGGCGTAGTGCAGCGGCGTCCAGCCGGGGTGGTTGACTTGGGCGCGGCGCTCGAGCAGGCGCTGCACCAGATCGAGGTGGCCGCGGATGGCGGCGAGCATGAGCGCGGTTTCGCCCGCCGGGTTGCGCGCTTCGAGATTGAGCCCGGGCTGCTCGCTCAGGTGGCGCGCCACGCGCAGCGAATCGGTCTGAATGGCCAGCACCAGCGGCGGCACCAGATCGGGATTGGGTGCGTTGATATCGAAGCCGCGCAGTTGCAGCTCGATAATCGGGCCGACGTCGTCGCGGCTGATGGCCATGAAGAAGCGCTCGAAGGAGCCGGTTTGGGCCATGGCCGGGCCCGACAAAGAAGCATAAAAAATAGCTAAAACAATTAGTTGTAAAAGCTTTTTCATGTGATCTCGGCCGGCAGGCTGACGGCGCTGAACAGGCGCAAAAAATTGGCCGTGGTGGCCTGCGCCACCTGCGGCAAGCTCAGGCCCTTGGTGGCAGCCAGCTGCTGCGCCACGTGGGGCACATAGGCGGGGGTGTTGAGCTTGCCGCGGTGGGGGGTTGGCGCCAGATAGGGGCTGTCGGTCTCGATCAGGCAGCGCTCCAGCGGCACCAGACTCACCACCTGGCGCAGTTCGGCGGCGTTGCGAAAGGTGATGATTCCCGAAAAGGAAATGTAGAACCCCAGTTCGAGCACAGCCTGCGCCAGCTCGGCGCTTTCGGTGAAGCAGTGGAACACGCCGCGCGCCGGGGGCAGTTCGGGCGTGGGGTCGGCGCCGGGCACAAAACCGCCCTCTTCTTTGAGGATGGCCAGCGTATCGTCCGCTGCAGCGCGGGTGTGGATCACCAGCGGCAAGCCGCAGCGCCGTGCGGCGCGGATGTGCACCCTGAAGCGCTCGCGTTGCCACGCCATGTCGGCCACGCTGCGCTCGCCTAAGCGGTAGTAGTCGAGCCCAGTTTCCCCGATGCCCACCACGCGCGGCTGCTGCGCGCCGGCCAGCAGCTCGGCCACAGTGGGTTCGTGCACGCCTTCGTTGTCGGGGTGCACGCCCACGGTGGCCCAGAGTTGTGGGTGCTGCTGCGCGAGTTCGAGCACAGCGGGGAAGGTTTCCATGGTGGTGCTGATGCACAGGGCGCCGCCCACTTGGGCTTGTTGCATGGCGGCCAGCACGTCGGGCAGCAGCGTGCGCAGCTCGGCAAAATCGAGGTGGCAATGGGAGTCGATGTACATCCTCGGCGCGATGCTTTCAAATGGTTTGGGTGGAGCGATCGGAGGCCAGATGGGCGCCCAAGATTTCTTCGATGCGGGCTTTGAGCTGCTTGGATTTTTCGTCGGCCGGAAAGCGCACGCCGATGCCTTGGGTGCGCGCATGGGCTGCGCCCGCGGGGGTGATCCACGCCACTTTGCCCGCCACCGGGTAGCGCTGGGCTTCGTCGGGCAGGGTGAGCAGCACGTACACGTCTTGCCCGAGCTGGTATTCGCGCACCGAGGGCACGAAGATGCCGCCTTCGGTGAACAGGGGGATGTAGGCCGCATAGAGGGCGGCTTTTTCCTTGATCGACAACTGGATGACGGTGGGGCGGGTGGCCGCCGGGGCTTCGGCAGTGCTCATGGGCGCGAGTGTAGCGCTTGGCGTGCGCGCAGCGCCCAGGCCTCGTGCAACAAGGCGGCTTGAAAGGGGTGCTCGAGCGTGCGCGCAGCCTGCACCAGGTCGCGCTGCCAGGCGCTGAGTGCTGCCAAGGGTGGTGCGGGGGGCAGATCGGCAGCGGCAAAGAAGCGGGGTTCGGCGCCTACGGCGGTGCTCATCAGGTCGTGGCAGATCTGCTGCAGCAAGCCCATCTGCTGCGCCAGCGGCCACTCGCGCACGGGGCCCAAATCGCCTGCAGCCACGCGTTTGGGCAGGCTGGCCCACAGCGCGGCGTCGAGGCCGCTGGCCAGCCACTGGCGCGCGGCTTCGGGGCGGCCACCGCTGGCGCGCCAAGCCGCCTGCAACTGTGGCTCCGGGGTGCCGGGCGCGGCGACCTGCGCCAGCCAGGCGAGCGCCTCGGGCTCGGTCGGCCAAGCCATTTGTTGCGTCAGGCAGCGGCTGCGGATGGTGGGCGGCAGGGCGTGCGCGGCTTCGGTGCTGAGGATGAAGCGCAGCCCCGCAGGTGGCTCTTCCAGCGTTTTGAGCAGCGCGTTGGCCGATTCGACATTGAGCCGGTTGGCCGGGTGGATCAGCACCACCTTGGCGGCGGCGCGCGAGGCTGTGACTTGGCTAAAGGCCAGCGCGGCGCGCACCGGATCGACGCGGATGAACTGGCTCGGTTTGAGTTCTTTTTTGTCGATCTTGTCTTGGGTTTTGGGGTCCAGCGGCCAGCCGAGTTCGATCGCCAGCACCTCGGGCAGCAGCACGAACAGATCGGGGTGCGTGCGCACCTCGATCGCGTGGCAGCCGCTGCAAGCGCCGCAGGCGCCTTGGTCGCTGGGGCGCTCGCACAGCCAAACCCGCGCCAGCTCGAGCGCCAGCTCGTACTGCCCGAGGCCGGGCGGGCCGCTGAGCAGCAGGGCGTGGCTGCGCTGCTGGCGCAGGCTGGCCAGCTGGCGCTGCAGCCACGGCGGCAGGGCTTGCCTCATGTGGGGCTCAGCAGACCGCGCCGCTGCACCACGGTGCACACCTGCTGCCAGACCTGCTCTAGGGGCAGGCTGGCGTCGATGCGCTCGAAACGCTGCGGCCACTGGGCGCAGCGCGCTGCGTAGCCGGCCGCCACGCGCTCGAAAAAGGCCTGCGGTTCGGCCTCAAATTTGTCGGGTGCGCGCACCCCGGCCAAGCGTGCGGCAGCGGTGGCGGCGGGCAGGTCGAACCAGAGCGTGAGGTCGGGTTGGCGCACCGTGCTGGCAGGGCTTGCGAGGTTGGCGGGGGTGTCGAGGCTGGATGGAGGGCTGGCCTGCACCCACTGCTCCAGCGTCTGCAGCACTTGCAAATCGAAGCCGCGGCCGTGGCCTTGGTAGGCAAAGGTGGCGTCGGTGTAGCGGTCGCACAGCACCACTTGGCCTTGTGCCAAGGCCGGTTCGATCACCATTTGCAGGTGGTCGCGCCGGGCGGCAAACATCAGCAACGCCTCGGTCAGGGCGTCCATGGGTTGCTGCAGCAGCAGGGTGCGCAGCTGCTCGGCCAGCGGTGTGCCGCCGGGCTCGCGGGTGAGCCGCACCGCCCAGCCTTGAGCGCGCAAGGCTTGGGCCAAGGGCTCGATGTGCGAGGACTTGCCGGCGCCGTCGATGCCCTCGAAGGTGATGAAACAGCCTGTAGCGCTGGCAGGTGGCTGGTGAGGTGCGGGAGGCGTCGTCATTGGTTGAGGATGTAGCGCCGAATCGCCACATTGTGCTCGGCGTAGGTGCGGCTGAAGGCGCTCGAGCCGTCGCCCCGGGCCACGAAGTACATGGCTTGGGTATCGGCCGGTTGCACGGCGGCCAAGAGCGAGGCCATGCCGGGCATGGCGATCGGGGTCGGGGGCAGGCCGGCGCGGGTGTAGGTGTTCCAAGGCGTGTCGGTTTGCAGGTGGATGCGGCGCAAGCGCTCATCGAACCCAGGCCCCAAGCCATAGACCACGGTGGGGTCGGCCTGCAGCCGCATGCCGATGCGCAGCCGGTTGTTGAACACCCCCGAGACCATCGGGCGGTCGCTAGGCAGCCCGGTTTCGCGCTCGATGATGCTGGCCAGAATCAGCGCCTCGTCGGGGTTGCGCAGCGGCAGATTGGGGTGGCGCTGCTCCCAGGCTTGGGCCAGTTGCCTGTCCATGGCCTGAGCGGCTTGGCGCAGCAGCGCCGAGGCGGTGGAGTTTTTGGGATAGACGTAGGTGTCGGGGAAAAACCGCCCCTCGGGGTGCTTGTGCGGCAGGCCCAAAAACCGCATGAGCTCAGCCGAGCTGGCTTGCGCGGGCAGGTCGTACACCAGCGCGTCGGCTTGCCGCAGCGCTTGCAGCACCTGATAGTAAGTCCAGCCTTCGAGCAAGGTGATGCGGCGCAGCGCCTGCTCGCCAGCCACCAGTTTGCGCAACAGCTCGCGTGGGCTGGTGTCGGGGCCAAATTCGTAGGTGCCGGCCTGCAGGCGGTGCGCCTGCCCAGAGGCACGAAACCACAAAAACAGCAGATCGGGCGAGGTTTGCAGCCCGCTTTGCACCAGCACCCGCGCCACCCCACGCGCCGAGGTGCCGGGCTCGATCACCACATCGACCACGCCCTGCGCCTGTGGTGCCAAGGGCAGCGGCCGCTGCAACCACCAAGCGGCCAGCGCGGCCAGCAACACGGCGCCGGCGATTGCGGCCAGCAGCAGCCATTTCAAGGTTCGGAACACGGATTAACACCTCTGAGAAAATCGGTGCCAGATGCAGCGACGCGCGCCATTGCGCGCCCTAGTGGACAATCTGGATTGCTTGCGATCATAAGTGACGCCCGCTTGTTGTGCCGCCGGGTCGCTGCGCCCAGATGGCGCACCGCGCACGTTCCAACCCGCACAAACCTTGTTCGCCTCCCGATAATCCCCCGCGATACCACTGCCCTCGATGAACCCCGATCACCCGCCCCTGCAAGACCCCGCGTCAGCACACCAGCCATCCGCTACCAGCCCTGCCAGCAGCCCCGATTTCGCCCCCGACGGCTGGAGCGGCCTCGCGCCCCTGCCCGCTTGGGGCGTGATCGCCGCTGAGGGGCCGGATGCGGCGAGCTTTTTGCACAACCAGTTGAGCAACGACTTTGCCCTGCTCGGCCAAGCCGAGGCGCGGCTGGCGGCGCTGTGCAACGCCAAGGGGCGGATGCTGGCCTCGTTCATCGGTTTCAAGCGCGGCCCCGAGCGCGTGCTGCTGTTGTGCGCGCGCGACCTGCTGCCGCAAACCCTGCAACACCTGCAGCGCTTCGTGTTGCGCGCCAAGGTGCGCCTGAGCGATGCCTCGGAGCGCTGCGGCCTGTGGGGCGCGGTGGGGGCGGCGGTGGCGGCCGACTTGCCCGCGCCCACCTGGAGTAAGCTCGACGCTGGGGCGCAGACTTGGGTGCGGCTGCCGGCGGTGGCGGGCTTGGGCCGGGCTTTGCTGTGCGTGGAAAGCGATGCGGGTGCCCATGAGCCAGCAGTACAAGCCCAAGCTCAAGCTCAATCCCAAGCCACCCCCCTGCCCCTAGCCCACTGGGACTGGCTGCAGGTGCGCAGCGCGGTGGTGTTGCTCAGCCGGCCACTGGTCGAACTGCTGGTGCCGCAGATGCTGAACTACGAATCGGTCGGGGGCGTGAACTTCAAAAAAGGCTGCTACCCTGGCCAAGAAGTGGTGGCGCGCAGCCAGTTTCGCGGCACCTTGAAGCGCCGCGCCTATCTTGCGCACTGCCCCAACACCGGCACCGGCACCGGCAGCGCCCCCATTGCTGGGCAAGCGGTATTCCACCCCAGCGACGCCGAGCAACCTTGTGGCGTGGTGGTGCAGGCCGCCGCGCACCCGGCGGGCGGTTTCGACGCCTTGCTCAGCTTGCAGACCAGCGCTGCCGACGGCCAGACGCTGCGCCTAGGCACACCCGATGGCGCGGCCCTGCATGTGCTGCCCCTGCCCTACGAACTGTTGGCCGATGTGTGAATGTGCCTGATCGCCTTGGCCATCGGCCAGCGCCCCGACTGCCCGCTGCTGCTGGCAGCCAACCGCGACGAATACTGGCAGCGCCCTACCCTGCCGCTGGCGGCGTGGCAGCTCGATAACGGCCAGACGGTGTATGGCGGCCGCGATCTGCTCGCCGGTGGCACCTGGCTGGGCTTTTCGGCGGCCGGCCGGGTGGCCCTGCTCACCAACGTGCGCGACGGCCAGCCCGAGAAAGCGGCGCGCAGCCGCGGCGAACTGGTGACGCGCTGGCTGGCTGGGCCGCCACCTCACACTGAACCGCCTAGCCCAGAAGCGCTTGGCCTGCCTGTGGGTGCCGCGCAGACCTTGCCCTTTGGCCCGCAGGCCTGGCACGATTTGCAGACCCTGCTGCAGCAGACCGACCCCAGCGCTTACGGCGGCTTTAACCTCGTGCTGGGCGACTGCGTCAGCGGCCACTGGTTTTGGCTCTCGAACCGCCCGCGCCGCATGGAGCGCGAAGGTTCAGCAGCAGCGACGCCGACTCCGGCGCCGATGCAGATTCCCAACCACGCCAGCCACGCCGCTGAAAAAGCCAGCGCATCCCCACTGCCCCTGAACTTGCCCCGCGACTTTTTGCCCCCCGGCTGGTGCGGCGCGGCGCTCCCTCCCGGCGTGTACGGACTGTCCAACGCCGCCCTCGACAGCCCATGGCCCAAGCTGCTGCGACTCAAATCGGCGGTCGCTTCCGTCTTGCAAGAGCCAACTTTGGCCTTGCACAGTGCAGCGTTGGCTTCCACCCCTGCAACCTTGGCCCAAGCGTGTTGGCAGACCCTGCTGCTCGAGGCGCTGCTGGACCGCTGCCCAGCCCCGGATGATCAGCTGCCTGCCACCGGGGTGCCGCTGGAGCTGGAGCGGCTGCTCTCGAGCCCCTTTGTGTGCATGCCGCAGCACGGCTACGGCACCCGCAGCAGCCTGATCGCGCGCTGGCTGCGCCCATCGGCAGCCAGCAGCCGGCTCGAAGTGCAGGAGTGGACACACCGGCCGCCAGCGCCAGTGCCGGCCATACAAACCACCAGCCTGACGGCCGCACCCACCCTGCAGAACCCAGCGCCCCAGCCGCACGCAAACCCTCGCGCGCCCCATCCTTCGCTGCTGACCCAGAGCGGCTACAGCAGCCTTTGCATCTCGATGTGGGGAATGCCCACTTCGTCGTAGGGTTGGCCCAGGGCCTCGAAGCCCAGGCGCTGGTAAAAGCCTTCGGCGCTGCGCTGCGCGCTCAGGCGCAAGCAACGGTCGCCGCGCGCGCGCGCCGCCTGCGCGAGCTCGCTCAGCAGCTGGCGGCCGACGCCGGTGCCGCGCAGCACCCGATGCACCGCCATGCGCCCGAGCTTGGCCACCCCGGCTTGGGCGGGCAGCAGGCGCGCCGTGGCCACCGGCTGCCCGAGCCGGTTGTAGGCCACCGCGTGCAGGCAATCGGCGTCGGCGGCGTCCCATTCGTCCTCGGGTGCAATGCCCTGCTCTTGCACAAATACCGCCGTGCGCACGCGCTGCGCGTCGGGGCCGAGCGTGTCCCAGCTGCCCCGGCGCAGATCCAGCACCGACTGGCCCGCCTCAAAAGCTTCGATGAGCGCACGCAAGGCCGCAGGCACGGGGCGCGGGCGCTGTGAGCTGGGGTCGGCAAACACATACACCAGTTCGCCCAGCGCCAGCGGCTGGCCGGCGCGCAACACGGCGCCGCGCAGCGTCATCGAGGTGTTGCCCAGCCGCTGGCAGGCCAGCGCCACGTCGAGCTGGTCGTCCATGCGCGCCGAGGCGTTGAACTCGAGCGTGCTTTTCTTCAGATACAGCTCACCGCCGAGCTGCGCCATCGCGTCTTCGTAGGGCAGCGCGAGGGCGCGCCAGTACTCCGAGATGCCGAGGTCGAAATACGCCAGATAGTGCGCATTGAAGACGATCTTTTGCATATCGACTTCGGACCAGCGCACCCGCAGCCTATGCGAAAAACGGAAGTTTTCTGGGGTCATTTTTTAAAAAATGAGGAGCTGGGGTGCTGCGGTAAGCAGCGCCGACCTTTCTAGCCCACCCAGCGCCGCGCGTTGCGCCACAAGCGCAGCCACGGGCTGGGGCCTTCGAGCGCGCCGCTGTGGCGCGGGTCGGTCCAGCTGAGCTGCAGGTTGCGAAACACGCGCTCAGGGTGCGGCATCAGGGCGGTGAAGCGCCCGCACGCGGTGGTGACGCCGGTCAGGCCACCCGGGCTGCCGTTGGGGTTGTAGGGGTAGGCTTGGGTGGCGGCGCCGTGGTGATCGACAAAGCGCAGCGCGGCGATGGCTTGCTCGGCGTGGCCGCGTTGGGCGAAATTGGCGTAGCCCTCGCCGTGCGCGACCGCGATCGGCAGGCGGCTGCCGGCCATGCCCTCAAAGAACAGGCTGGGGCTGCTTTGCACCTCGACCAAGCTCAGGCGCGCCTCGAAGCGCTGCGACTGGTTGCTGGTGAAGCGCGGCCAAGCGTGCGCGCCGGGGATGAGCTCGGCCAGTTCGGCAAACATCTGGCAGCCGTTGCACACGCCCAAGCCAAATGTATCCGGGCGCGCAAAGAAGGCCGCAAACTGCTCGGCCAGCGCCGCGTTGAAAGTGATCGAGCGCGCCCAGCCGATGCCGGCACCCAGCGTGTCGCCGTAGCTGAAGCCGCCGCAGGCCACCAGGCCTTTGAAGTCGCGCAGGTGCGCGCGGCCGCTGTGCAGATCGCTCATGTGCACGTCGTGCGCCTCGAAGCCGGCCAGATGGAACGCATAGGCCATTTCGAGCTGCGAGTTCACGCCCTGCTCGCGCAGGATCGCCACTTTGGGGCGCGCCAGATTGAGGTACGGCGCCGCCACGTCTTCGGCCGCATCGAACGTGAGCGCCAGGTGCAGGCCGGGGTCGTTCGGCTGGCCCAGGGCGGCGTGTTCGGCGTCGGCGCAGCCCGGGTGGTCGCGCAGGCGGCAGATTTTCCAGCTCACGCTGTCCCAGACCTGCTGCAGGTCTTGCAGGCTGGAATCAAAAATCTTGCGCGCATCGCGCCAGATTTGCAACCGCTGCTGGGCGGCTGCGTCTGGGCTGGTGGCCCCGGCGCTGGGCCAAGTTGGGCTTTGCACCTTGCCGACGAAGTGGCTGCAGGCACCCAGCCCGTGTGCGCGCAGCACCTGCATCACGGCTGTGCGCTCGGCGTGGCGCACTTGCAGCAGCACGCCCAGCTCTTCGTTGAACAGCGCGCGCAGGGTGCGCTCTTCGCGCCGCGCCGCCACTTGGGCCGCCCAGTTTTTGCTGTCGCCGGTGTCCATGCGGCTGTCGGCAATGCCGTCGCCCTCGAGCAGCAGCGCGTCGAGGTTGAGCGCCACGCCCACTTGGCCGGCAAAAGCCATTTCGGCCACCGCCGCCAGCAAGCCGCCGTCGCTGCGGTCGTGGTAGGCCAGCAGCAGGCCTTGGGCGCGCAAGGCGTTGATGGCGTGCACCAGTTGTACCAGATCGTGCGGCTGGTCGAGATCGGGCACGGCGTCGCCGCTTTGCTCGAGGTGCTGCGCCAGCATCGAGCCGCCCAAGCGCATCTGACCCCGGCCCAAGTCGATCAGCAGCAGCTCCGAATCGGGCCCGCGCTGCAGTTGCGGCGTCAGGGTGCCGCGCACGTCGGCCAAGGTGGCAAAGGCGCTCACGATCAGGCTCACGGGCGAGGTGACTTTGAGCGTTTGGCCGTCGGCGCGCCACTGGGTGCGCATCGACAGGCTGTCTTTGCCCACCGGGATGCTTACGCCCAAGGCCGGGCACAGCTCGAGCCCGACGGCGCGCACGCTGGCGTAGAGGTCGGCGTCTTCGCCCGGTTCGCCGCAAGCGGCCATCCAGTTGGCCGACAGTTTGACGCGCCCGAGCTCGATCGGCGCCGCCAGCAGGTTGGTGATGGCCTCGGCCACCGCCATGCGCGCTGCGGCCGGGGCGTTGAGCGCGGCCAGCGGGCTGCGCTCGCCCATGCTCATGGCTTCGCCGGCCACGCCGGTGTAGTCGGCTAGGGTGACGGCGCAGTCGGCCACCGGCACCTGCCACGGGCCCACCATCTGGTCGCGGTGCGTCAGGCCGCCCACGCTGCGGTCGCCGATGGTGATGAGAAAGCGCTTGCTGGCCACCGTGGGGTGGCTGAGCACGGCGATCACGCTGGCTTGCAACTCCACTTCATGCAAGTCGAGCGCGGCTTGGGGGCGCGGCACGCTGTGCACCTCGCGCCGCATTTTGGGCGGTTTGCCTAGCAGCACGTTCATCGGCATCTGGACCGGGTGGGAGGGTTGCGCCCCCACGCTTGGCGCTGGCGCGCCGGCGCTGCCCCCCGAGGGGGCGCTCGCCAGCTTGGGGCGGCCCGGCGCTGGCTCGGGAGTGTTTTCCCCATCCGTCAGCACCAGTTCGCGTTCCTCAGTCGCCACGCCCACCACGGCGAAGGGGCAGCGCTCGCGTTCGCAAAAGGCCTGGAACTGCGCCAGCGCGTCGGGCGCGATCGCCAGCACGTAGCGCTCTTGGCTTTCGTTGCACCAGATTTCTTTGGGCGACAGGCCCGATTCTTCCAGCGGCACGGCGCGCAAGTCGAAGCGCGCGCCACGGCCGGCGTCGTTGACCAACTCCGGGAAGGCGTTGGACAAGCCGCCCGCGCCCACGTCGTGGATGAACAGGATCGGATTCTGCGCCCCCAGCGCGGTGCAGTGGTTGATCACCTCTTGGGCGCGGCGCTCGAGCTCGGGGTTGCCGCGCTGCACCGAGTCGAAGTCGAGCTCGGCCGCATTGGTGCCGCTGGCCATGGAACTGGCGGCGCCGCCGCCCATGCCGATGCGCATCCCCGGCCCGCCGAGCTGGATCAGCAGCGAACCGGGCGGAAACTGCACCTTGTGCGTGAGCGCGGCGTCGATCTGGCCGATGCCGCCCGCGATCATGATCGGCTTGTGGTAGCCGCGTCGCAGCCCGCCCACCACCTGCTCGTATTCGCGAAAATAGCCCAGCAGATTGGGGCGGCCAAACTCGTTGTTGAAAGCGGCCCCGCCCAGCGGCCCCTCGATCATGATCTGCAGCGGGCTGGCGATGTGCTCGGGCTTGCCCTCGGGCAGGTCGGACCAGCCGCCCCAGAGCTTGGAGACGCTAAACCCCGTGAGCCCGGCCTTGGGCTTGGCCCCGCGCCCGGTGGCCCCTTCGTCGCGGATTTCGCCGCCGGCTCCGGTGGCGGCCCCGGCAAAGGGCGAGATCGCGGTGGGGTGGTTGTGCGTCTCGACTTTCATCAGAATGTGCTGCTCGGCGTCCTCGGCGGCATAGACCGGCACCGCATCGGGTTGCGCCATGCGCGCCACGAAGCGCTGCAAGCGGTGCCCCTCCATCACGGCAGCGTTGTCGGAATAGGCCACCACGGTGTGCTGTGGCTGGCTCTGGTGCGTGTGGCGGATCATGCCAAACAGGCTCTGCGGCTGCGCGACGCCGTCGATGACGAACTCGGCGTTGAAGATTTTGTGCCGGCAGTGCTCGCTGTTGGCCTGCGCGAACATCATCAGCTCGACGTCGCTGGGGTTGCGCCCCAGCCCCACAAAGGCCGCCAGCAGGTAGTCGATTTCGTCCTCGGCCAGCGCTAGGCCCCAAGCGCGGTTGGCCTGCTCCAGCGCCACCCGGCCGGCACCGAGCACATCCACGTGCTCCAACGGCGCCGCCGGCAGTTCGGCAAACAGGCGCTGGGCGTCGGCGCGCTTGGGTAAGGCGCTTTCGGTCATGCGGTCGTGCAGCAGCGCCGCCGCCTGCTGCCACTGGGTTGGGCTGAGGCCTTCGGGCGCACGGCCAAACAGGCCGCCGCGCAGCCGCAGTCGGTATTCGGTGCAGCGCTCAACGCGGCGCACGGTAAAGCCACAATTGCGGGCGATGTCGGTGGCTTTCGAGGCCCAAGGCGATACGGTGCCCAGCCGCGGCGTGACCACCACCAGCGCGCCCTCGCCTGCGGCTGCACCATGGACCGGTGCGCTGCAACCCAGCAGCGCCTGCCAGGCTTGCAGCTGGGCTGCGGTCAGAGGATCGGGCGTGGCCACCCAGTACACGTGGCGCGCCGACACTTCAACGATCGAAGCCGATGCGGCCTGCAGCAGCGGCAGGATTTGCTGGGCACGAAAGGGGCTTAAGGCGTCGCCGCCCTCGATCGGGGTCAGGTGTAAGGTCACGGTGTGGGAGCCAAAATAAGTGCTGCGGTGGTGCAGCGATGCAAGCGATTTTACCGGCCCGTTTTGGGCCCCCCAGCCCCGATCGAGATCATTTGATCAAAGCCAGCAGCTCACGAAAGCGCGGGTGCTCGCAGTGCTGCAGCCACTCGAACAGCACCATTTCGCTCGTCACCAGCTCGACGCCGTTGTGGGCCAAGCGGTCGAAGGCGGCGTCGCGGTCGCGCTCGCGGCGCGAGCCGCAGGCGTCGGTGACCACCCAGACATCGAACTCGCGTTCCAGTAGGCCGAGCGCGGTTTGCAGCAGGCATACGTGCGCTTCGCAACCGGCGATCAGCACCGTCTGGCGCTCGGGCGCAGGCGCGGCAGCCGGTTTTTGCAGGTGCCTGGGCAGGCTGCGGGCGTTGCCGGCGGGTTTGGGCGCGGGCCGCTCGGGCGGGCGCAGGGCATCGATCAAGCCCGACTCGCAGGCGCTGAAATGCATCTTGCTGAAGGTCTGTTGGCACAGGGCGCGCAGCTCGGGCGCATTGGGGCCCAGCCGCTGCGGGTTTTGCTCGGTGCCCCAAGCCGGCACACCCAAGGCTTGAGCCGCACGCGCCAGCAGCAGGGCGCGCGCCAGCACCTCGTCGGCGTGAGCGATCACGGGCATCAGTTTGGTCTGGTAGTCCACCAGCACCAGTTGGCAATCGTCGAGTTCGAGCAGCATGGCAAGGGGTCTGGTTTGGGGGTTTACTTCAAGTGCGAATTTCAAGCCATTGACAACACGGGGCTTTGCTTATACTCTGCGGCCATGAGCCCAACCACTGCAACACCTCCGCACGGCGATAGGATGACACCGCGTGCATCCAGCGCAACGGCTTGGCTGGCCAAAACGGCCATGACCGCTGTCACGGCAGCGGCCTTGATTGTGCCCGCATCCGCCCACGCCACCGATGCGTTGGCGGATTTTTTGCATCAGCAGGGCTTGGTCGCCCCACCCAGCGCGGCCTTGGGGTCCGCCCCCCCCTTCAATCCAGTCGTGGCATCCGATGGTTCGGTTGCAGAGGATGCCGAACTCGAGCGCCCTCTGCACTCCAGCTTGGTGGTGCACGCGCTGGGTTTTCTCGGGGTGCCGTTCAGGCTAGGCGGCGACAGCGCCGAAGAAGGTTTTGATTGCAGCGGTTTCGTGCAGGCGGCGTTTCGTCAAGTGATGGGGTTGCAGCTGCCGCGCATCGCGCGCGACCAAGCCCGCGCGACCGAGTCGATCGAGCGCAGCGAACTGGCCCCGGGCGACTTGGTCTTTTTCAACACCTTGGGGCGGCGTTACAGCCACGTGGGCATCTACATCGGCGGCGACCGCTTCGTGCACTCGCCGCGCAGCGGGGCGCGGGTGCGCATCGAAAGCATGGGCCTGCGCTACTGGGCCACGCGTTTTAACGGCGCGCGGCGGGTTCAAGTAGCCGGTTTGACAACCCGCACCCCGCCCGCGCCTATGCAAGCCGAACTGCTGACGCAACGCTAGTTCGGCTGGCCCAAATCACACCGCCCGCGCCGCTTCGGCTTTCTTCAACACCACGTACAGCTCGTCCTTGAGGCGCAGCTTGTCCTTCTTCAGGGTCTCAATCTGGTCTTGGCTGCCGCACAGCCCACGCGGCCGCAGCTACATGGGCTACTGTAACCGAGTCAGAGGCTGGTCCAGCCTCTCTAGGTCGCCTTGATGCAGTCGGCAAAGTAGGCCTTGCGCCCGTCGGCGTCTTGCTCGACCACCAGGCCGTGGATGTCGGTCTCGAAGCCCGGGCACTGCTTGGCAAAATCGCGCGCAAACTTCAAATAATCGACGATGCGCCGGTTGAACACTTCGCCTGGGATGAGCAGCGGAATGCCGGGCGGGTACGGGGTGATGAGCGCGGTGGTGATGCGGCCCTCGAGCGCGTCGATCGGCACGCGCTCGGTGCGGCGGCGGGCGATGTGGGCAAAGGCATCGCTGGGCTTCATGGCCGGGGTCAGGTCGCTCAGGTACATCTCGGTGGTCAGGCGCGCGATGTCGGATTTGGCGTAGAGCTCGTGCACCAGCTGGCACAGGTCGCGCAGCCCCATTTTTTCGTAGCGCCGCTGCTTGGCGCAGAACTCGGGCATGATGCGCCACAGCGGCTGGTTGCGGTCGTAGTCGTCTTTGAACTGCTGCAAGGCGGTGAGCAAGGTGTTCCAGCGGCCCTTGGTGATACCGATGGTGAACATGATGAAAAAGCTGTAGAGGCCGGTTTTTTCGACCACCACGCCGTGCTCAGCCAGGTACTTGGTGACGATGCTGGCCGGGATGCCGGTGGCGGCAAAGTCGCCCTTCATGTTCAGCCCCGGCGTGAGCAAGGTGGCTTTGATCGGGTCCAGCATATTGAAGCCGGGCGCCATGTCGCCAAAGCCGTGCCAAGCGTCGCCACCGCGCAGCAGCGGCTGGCCGTCGGCGTTGGTGCGCTGCAATATCCAGTCGGTGGCGCGCCCCACGCCCTCTTCGGCCAGCGCCTCGGGGCCCCAGACCTTGAACCACCAGTCGTCGTCGCCAAATTCGGCATCGACCTTGCGCATGGCGCGCCTGAAGTCCAGCGCCTCGGCGATGCTTTCTTCGACCAGCGCGGTGCCGCCGGGCGGCTCCATCATGGCGGCGGCCACGTCGCAGCTGGCGATGATGCTGTACTGCGGGCTGGTGCTGGTGTGCATCAGGTAGGCCTCGTTGAACAGGTGCCGGTCCAGCGGCGTGCTCTGCGAGTCTTGCACCAGCACGTGGCTGGCTTGGCTGATGCCGGCCAGCAGCTTGTGGATGCTCTGGGTGGAATAAACCACCGAATGCTGCGGCCGCCCGCGCTTGCGCCCCATGGCGTGGAAGGTGCCGTAAAAGGGGTGAAAGGCGGCGTGCGGCAGCCAAGCTTCGTCAAAGTGCAGGTTGTCCACGTAGCCATCGAGCATCTGTTTGATGGCTTCGGTGTTGTAGAGCACGCCGTCGTAGGTGGACTGCGTCAGCGTCAGGATGCGCGGTTTGACCGTTTGTGCATCAACGCCGGCCAGCAACGGGTGCGCCTCGATCTTGGCGCGGATCGCGTCGGGCTCGAACTCGCTCTGCGGGATCGGGCCGATGATGCCCCAGTGGTTGCGCGTGGGCTTGAGGAACACCGGCACGGCCCCGGTCATGATGATGCTGTGCAGCACCGACTTGTGGCAGTTGCGGTCCACCAGCACCACATCGCCCGGGGCCACGGTGTGGTGCCAGACCATTTTGTTGCTGGTGCTGGTGCCGTTGGTGACAAAAAAGCAGTGGTCGGCGTTGAAGATGCGCGCGGCGTTGCGCTCGCTCTCGCCGATGGCGCCGTTGTGGTCGAGCAACTGGCCCAGCTCTTCGACCGAGTTGCAGACGTCGGCGCGCAGCATGTTCTCGCCAAAAAACTGGTGAAACATCTGCCCCACCGGCGACTTGAGGAACGCCACCCCGCCCGAGTGGCCGGGGCAGTGCCAGCTGTAGGAGCCGTTTTCGGCGTAGTCGAGCAGCGCCTTGAAAAAGGGCGGCTGGATGCCCTCGAGGTAGCTCTTGGCTTCGCGGATGAGGTGGCGCGCCACGAACTCGGGCGTGTCCTCGAACATGTGGATGAAGCCGTGCAGCTCGCGCAAAATGGCGTTGGGCAGGTGGCGGCTGGTTTTGGTTTCGCCGTAGATGTAGATCGGCACATCGGCGTTTTTGCGCCGCACTTCGTCGATGAAATGGCGCAGATTCAGCACCGCCGGGTCCAGGTCGGGGCCGGGGGTGAATTCCTCGTCGTCGATCGACAGGATGAAAGCGCTGGCGCGGCTTTGCTGCTGCGCAAACTGGCTCAGGTCGCCATAGCTGGTCACGCCCACGACCTCGAAGCCCTCGCTCTCGATGGCTTGCGCCAGCGCACGAATGCCCAAGCCCGAGGTGTTTTCGGAGCGGAAGTCTTCATCGATGATGACGATGGGGAAGCGAAATTTCATGGTGCACCAGTGTAGAGACTCAATATGACGCAAGCCCCCCGTGGCCTCTGGGTCTGGGGGCGGCGCAGCGATTGTGCACCACGCGTGCGCTTAATGCGCTATGCTGGCCGCATTGGTTTTGACTGCGGGGCACGCGTATGACGGATTGGATGGTGTGGTGGCTGCTGGCCGGCTTGGCGATCGTGCTCGAATTGCTCACCGGCACTTTTTTTCTGCTCATGCTCGCGGTCGGCTTGGTGGCCGGTGCGCTGGCGGCGCACGCCGGGCTGGGGCTCACGGGGCAGCTGCTCACGGCCGCGATCGTGGGCGGCGGCGCGGTGGCCCTGTGGCAGCGCTGGCGCGCCCGGCACCCCATACAAGCCACAGCCGAACGCAACCCCGACATCAACCTCGACATCGGGCAGACGCTGGTGGTGGAACGCTGGCCAGCCGACGGCTGGGCGCAGGTGCGCTACCGCGGCGCCAACTGGAGCGTGCAGTTGCAACCCGGCACCAGCCCCAACGCCGGCCCCGGCGCCAGTACGCGCTACCGCATCGTGCAGGTGCACGGCAACACCCTGATCGTGCAAGCCCTCGACCCCGAACCGCCCAGCGCCGCAGCAGACCCCGGCGCGCCCTCTCACTAAACCAAGGAATCCTGCCATGGAGTTCATCGCCCTCGCCGTCGTCATCGTCGCCATCGTGTTCGTGGTGCGCTCGATCCAAGTGGTGCCGCAGCAAAACGCCTGGGTCAAAGAGCGCTTGGGCAAATACGCCGGCACGCTCGGGCCCGGGCTCAACTTTCTGGTGCCCTTCATCGAGCGCGTGGCCTACAAGCACAGCCTGAAAGAGATCCCGCTCGACGTGCCCGAGCAGATTTGCATCACGCGCGACAACACCCAGCTCAAGGTCGATGGGATTTTGTACTTTCAGGTCACCGACCCCATGCGCGCCAGCTACGGCTCGTCCAACTTCATGCTGGCCATCACGCAGCTGGCGCAGACCACGCTGCGCAGCATCATCGGCCGCATGGAGCTCGACAAAACCTTCGAAGAGCGCGACCTGATCAACTCGCAGGTGGTGACCGCCATCGACGAAGCCGCGCTCAACTGGGGCGTGAAGGTGCTGCGCTACGAGATCAAAGACCTGACGCCCCCGGCCGAGATTCTGCGCTCGATGCAGGCCCAGATCACCGCCGAGCGCGAAAAGCGCGCCCTGATCGCCGCGTCGGAAGGGCGCAAGCAAGAGCAGATCAACATCGCCAACGGCGAGCGCGAAGCCTCCATCGCCCGCTCCGAGGGCGAACGCCAAGCCGCCATCAACCTGGCCCAAGGCCAAGCCTCGGCCATTTTGGCGGTGGCCGAAGCCTCGGCGCAAGCCATCGAGCGCATCGCCCACGCCATCCGCACCGACGGCGGCGAGGCGGCGGTGCAGCTCAAAGTGGCCGAAAAAGCCGTCGAAGCCTACGCCAAAGTGGCGGCCGATGCCCACACGACCCTGATCGTGCCCTCGAACATGACCGAAGTGAGCCACCTGATCGGCTCGGCGATGCAGATGGTGCGCACGCTCAAGCCCAGCGCCTGAGCCCCCAGCCGCGGCCCTACCCCCGCGGCGCGAGCGCCGTTGCCAGGAAGCGCGAGCGCTGCCGCTCGGTAAGCCAGCGCTCGGTCAGCCAGCGCCGCCGCCAGTGTAGAATGCTGGGCTACCCGGAGAGATGGATGAGCGGTTTAAGTCGCACGCCTGGAAAGCGTGTGTGGGCTAACCCCCACCGCGGGTTCGAATCCCGCTCTCTCCGCCACATTTCTGCAGTTCGATTGAGCTGCCAGCGACTTTTCGGGCGATCCACCCCGATTTTGGCTTTGATGCCCCCGTTTTGGCAAACTGGGGTGCCAGCGTTGGCCCCGCGCCGTCGTCGCATTCTATTTCCCGCTACCGCGTTTTGCTGCTCACAGGCGAGGCCTTGCAACCATGTTTGAACCCATCGCATTGGCCGCCCTCGGCCTAGGTGTCATCAGCGTCCTGCTGCTGCTCATTCTGCTGCTGCGCAAAAATCGGGTCGAATGGCCCGCAGACCTGACGGTTCGGCTGGGTTTGATGGAGGCTTCGCTGCAGGCGCTGAATCAGTCGAGCGCACGCAACGAAGCCGGCAACGAGCGCACCCAAGCCCAGTTGCGCGAGTTCACGGCCCAAGCCATGCTGTCGCACGAGGCGCTGCGCAAAATCCTCGATGACAAGCTCGAAAAAACGGTGGAAGAGTCGCGCAAGGGCCGCGCCGAGCTCACCACGGCCTTTGGCACCCTAGAAGCCAAGCTGGAGCAGCGGCTCGGGGGCTTCGAGGGTTCGATGTCGGGCCGCGTCGATGCCTTGGCCTTGGCCACCACCAGCACCTTGGATGCCCTGAAAAAAGACATCGTGGGCCAGCTGGGCGTGATGTCGGGCGCGCTCAAAGACCAGCTCGACGGCAACGGCAACCAGATTCGCAACCAGTTCTCCACCTTGCAAGACGCCGTGGCGCAGCAACTGCAGGGCATGGTGCAGGGCAGCCAGCAAAACTCGGAGCAGTTGCGCACCGCGCTCAACGAGCGTCTGGCGGCGATCCAGGCCGACAACACCAGCAAGCTCGAAGAAATGCGCCGCACCGTGGATGAAAAGCTCCACGCCACGCTCGAGCAACGCTTGGGCGATTCGTTCAAACTGGTGAGCGAACGCCTCGAGCAGGTGCACACCGGCTTGGGTGAAATGAAGACCCTCGCCGGCAGCGTGGGCGACCTCAAGCGCGTCATGACCAACGTGCGCACCCGCGGCACCTGGGGTGAAGTGCAGCTCGGCGCCATCATCGAGAGCTTGCTCACGGCCGAGCAGTACGCCAAAAACGTCAAGACGGTGCCCGGCAGCAACGAACTGGTCGAGTTCGCCATCAAGATGCCCGGCAAGGGCGCCGACGACACCGTTTGGTTGCCGATCGACTCGAAGTACCCGGTCGAGCACTACCAGCGCCTGATGGACGCCCACGAGCTGGCCGACAAAGACGCCATCCTCAAAGCGGCGACCGCCTTTGAATCCTCGCTGCGGCTCGAAGCCAAAAAAATCCAAGACAAATACCTGAACCCGCCGCACACCACCGACTTCGCCATCCTGTTCGTGCCCACCGAGGGGTTGTTCGCCGAGGTCTGCCGCATCCCGGGCATGGTCGAGGCGCTGCAGAACCAGTGCCGCATCGTCGTCGCCGGCCCGACCACCTTGGCGGCCATGCTCAACAGCCTGCGCTTGGGCTTTCGCACGCTGGCAATCGAGCAGCGTTCGTCCGAGGTCTGGCACATCCTGTCTGGCGTCAAGACCGAGTTCAAGAAATTTGGCGAGATCGTGGACGCCACCCACAAGTCGATCGACAACGCCGCCAAAAAATTCAGCGAAATCGGCACCCGCACCCGCGCCATCGAGCGCAAGTTGCGCGACGTAGAAGCATTGCCCGCCAACGCACCCACCGGCCTTGAGGCCAGCGACCTGTTGGCGCTCGAGGACGAGCCGTCGAATTGAGTCCGACCATGCAAACCACCCGCGTCTTGCACCGCCAATTGCAGCACTTGCCGCCGCGCGCGGTGAGTGGTTCGGGGGCGTGGATCACCGATGAGCACGGCCAGCGCTACCTTGACGCCTGCGGTGGCGCGGCCGTTTCCTGTTTGGGGCATGGGCACCCCGAGGTGTTGCGCGCGATGCATCAGCAGATCGACCGCCTTGCCTACGCCCACACCAGTTTTTTCACCACCGAAGTGGCCGAGCAATTGGCCAACCACTTGGTTGCCAACGCCCCCGCCGGCATGAGCCACGCCTACTTCGTCTGCGGCGGCTCGGAAGCGGTGGAGGCCGCGCTCAAGCTGGCGCGACAGTATTTCGTCGAGATCGGGCAACCGCAGCGGCGCCACTTCATAGCCCGGCGCCAGAGCTACCACGGCAACACCTTGGGCGCTTTGGCGGTGGGCGGAAATGCCTGGCGCCGGGCCCAGTTCGAGCCGCTGCTGATCGAAGTCGAGCACGTCTCACCCTGCTACACCTACCGCGACTGCGCGCCCGACGAGTCGCCCGAGCAGTACGGCCAGCGCCTGCTGCGCGAACTGGAGGCGGCGATCGAGCGCTTGGGCGGCGCAAACGTGATCGCTTTCGTGGCCGAGACCGTGGGCGGCGCCACGGCGGGCGTGCTCACCCCGGTGCCAGGTTACTTCAAAGGGGTGCGCCAACTCTGTGACCGGCATGGCATTTTGCTCATCCTCGACGAGGTGATGTGCGGCATGGGCCGCACCGGCACCCTGCACGCCTGCGAGCAAGAAGGCGTGGCGCCCGATTTGCTCACCATAGCCAAGGGGTTGGGCGGCGGCTACCAGCCCATCGGGGCCGTGCTGGCCCAAGGGCACCTCGTGGCCGCCTTGGCCGAGGGCAGCGGCCTGTTCCAGCACGGCCACACCTACCTGGGGCACGCGGTGGCGTGCGCGGCGGCGCTGGCGGTGCAGCGGGTGATCGAGCGCGACCAGCTGCTGCCTGCCGTGCGCCAGCGCGGCCTGCAGTTGCAGCAGCTGCTGCAAGCGGCATTCGCCGAGCACCCCCACGTGGGCGATATCCGCGGCCGTGGCCTGTTCTGGGGCTTGGAGCTGGTGCGCGAGCGCGCCAGCAAGCAGTGTTTCGATCCGGCGCTGCGCCTGCATGCGCGCCTCAAACGGGCGGCCATGGCGCAAGGCCTGATGGTCTATCCGATGGGCGGTACGGTCGATGGCCGCACGGGCGACCACATTTTGCTGGCGCCGCCGTTCATCGTCAGCGAAGACGAAACCGCGCTGATCGTGCAGCGGCTGCGCGCGGCGCTCGATGCGGCCCTGCTTGAAATTTTGTAGCCCGGTGTTGCAGATTTTTCTCTTCCACTCGGGGAAACCATAAGGCCCCATGTGGCCGAACCGTGTTACAAACTGCAACCCGCTGGTCACAAACTGGCATCTTGCGCCGCCCATCGCATGCGGCACATTTTCAACGACTCTGGAAGCTCCACCCATGAGAACCACCCTGAAGCAAATCCTATCCGGCCTGTCCGTCGCCGCGCTCACCGCCGTGGCCTTGGCGTCCGCCCCCGTGGCCAGCGCGCAAACGCCGCAGCGCTTCATGACCATCGGCACCGGCGGCCTCACCGGCGTTTACTACCCGGTGGGTGGGGCGATTTGCCGCCTGATCAACCAAGACCGCGCGCGCCACGGCATCCGCTGCACGGTGGAATCGACCGGCGGCTCGGTGGCCAACATCAACACCATCCGCGCCGGCGACCTCGATTTCGGCATCGCCCAGTCCGACTGGAACCACCACGCCTTCCACGGCACCAGCACCTTCCAGCAAGCGGGCCCCTTCCGTGAACTGCGCTCGGTGTTTTCGATCCACCCCGAGCCCTTTACCGTGCTGGCACGCGCCGACGCCAATGTGCGCAACTTCAGCGATCTGCGTGGCCGCCGCGTCAACGTCGGCAACCCGGGCTCCGGGCACCGCGCTTCCATGGACAAGCTGCTCGCCGCCATGGGCTGGAGCACGGCCGACTTTCGCCTCGCTTCCGAGCTGCGCCCCGACGAGCACGGCGCCGCCCTGTGCGACAACCGCATCGACGCCTTCTTCTTCGGCGTCGGCCACCCGAGTGCCAACATCCTCGACCCCGTTACCACCTGCGGCGCGCGGCTGGTCAACATCACCGGCCCGGCGGTCGATCGGCTGATTGCCGAAAACCCCTTCTACGCCCGTGCCACCATCCCGGCTGGCATGTACCGCGGCAACGACCAACCCACCCAGACCTACGGCGTGGTCGCCACCTTGGTGACTTCGGCCAGTGCGTCAGAGGAATCGGTGTACCTGCTGGTGCGCTCGGTGTTTGAGAACTTCGACGCCTTCCGCCGCCTGCACCCCTCGCTGGCCAACCTGAGCCACGAGACCATGATCCGCGACGGCTTGACCGCACCGCTGCACCCCGGTGCCGCACGCTACTTCCGTGAGCGCGGCTGGATTCGCTGATCTGTAGCTTCAACTCCAACCAGGGCATACCCGCCCTTGCGCCCAATGTCGGCTAGGCTGGCATTGGGCGTTTCTTGTTGCCTTGCCGCCATAGCCGTTTTTTGAATCAGGTGCCTTTAGATGAGCGCTACCAACCTATCCGACAAACCCCCGGTCGATGTCCACAAACTGGTCGAAGAGACCGACACCGGGGGGCGCAAACCCGGCCCAGCGATCGCCAAGTTGCTGCTGATCGTGGCCGTGAGCTGGTCCTTGTTTCAGCTCTGGATTGCCTCACCCCTGCCCTTTGCCTTGGGCATTTTCATTTTCGATCACACCGAAAGCCGCTCCATCCACTTGGCTTTTGCGGTGTTTCTGGCCTTCATGCTGTTTCCAGCGCGCAAGCGTTCGCCCCGCGACCGCGTGCCCTTGCTCGACTGGGTGTTCGCTTTGGTGGGGGCGTTTTGTGCCGGCTATCTGTATCTGTTTTACCGCGAATTGGCGGCACGCCCCGGGCTGCCCACGACCATGGATGTGTACGTTGCGGTGATAGGTTGCACGCTGCTGCTGGAGGCCACCCGGCGCGTGCTGGGTTTGCCCATGGTGATCGTGGCGCTGGTGTTTTTGTTCTACACCTTTGCCGGCCCCATCATGCCCGAGCTGATGGCGCACCAAGGGGCTTCTATCAACCGCGCGGTGTCGCATTTCTGGCTCACCACCGAAGGGGTGTACGGCATTGCCTTGGGGGTGTCGAGCGGCTTTATCTTTCTGTTCGTGCTGTTTGGCTCACTCTTGGCCAAAGCCGGCGCCGGCAACTACTTCATCAAAAGCGCCTTCGCCCTGCTGGGCCACATGCGCGGCGGCCCAGCCAAGGCGGCCGTGGTTTCGTCGGCCGCCACCGGGGTGATTTCCGGCTCATCGATTGCCAATGTGGTCACCACCGGCACCTTCACCATTCCGCTGATGAAACGCGTGGGTTACCGCCCCGACAAAGCGGGTGCAGTCGAGGTGTCGGCCTCGGTCAACGGCCAGATCATGCCGCCGGTAATGGGCGCCGCAGCCTTTCTGATGGTCGAATACGTGGGCATTCCCTACGTCGAGGTGATGAAGCACGCCTTGTTGCCCGCCCTCATCTCGTACATCGCGCTGTTCTACATCGTGCACCTAGAGGCCGTCAAAGCCAATATGCAGGGCTTGCCGCGCCGCCACGCCTCCACCTTTGCCCAGCGCATGTTGTCGGTGTTGACGACCATCACGGGCTTCATCGTGCTCGCCGGCCTCACCTACTACGGCATCGGCTTCATACGCAGCACACTGGGTGAGGCGGCGCTGCCGGTGATCTTGCTGGGGTTGCTGGCGGCCTATGTGGGCCTGCTGTGGTTCAGCTCCAAGCTACCCGAACTGGAGCTGGACGACCCCGATTCCCCTTTGTTCGAGCTGCCCGAAACCGGCCCGACCGTCAAGTCCGGGCTGCATTATCTGCTGGCGGTGGTGGTGCTGATCTGGTGCCTGATGGTCGAGCAACTCTCGCCGGCGCTGTCGGCCTTTTGGGCCACGGCGTTCCTGATCTTTCTGATCCTGACGCAAAAGCCCCTGCTGGGTCTGATGCGCGGCGACCGGCGCGTCTGGGCCAATTTTCGCTTTGCGGTGCAAGACCTCATCGACGGACTGGCCCTGGGGGCGCAGAGCATGGTCGGCATTGGCCTAGCGACGGCAGCGGCCGGGATCGTGGTCGGAACGGTCTCGCTCACCGGCGTTGGGCAGGTCATGACCGAGCTGGTGGAAATCCTCTCGGGCGGCAATTTGACGCTGATGCTGGTGCTGGTTGCCCTGATTTGTTTGGTGCTGGGCATGGGTTTGCCCACCACCGCCAATTACATCGTGGTCGCCACCTTGATGGCGCCGGTGATCGTCGAACTCGGGGCGCAGCAGGGCTTGATCGTGCCGCTGATTGCGGTGCACCTGTTCGTGTTTTATTTTGGCCTGATGGCCGACGTGACCCCACCCGTGGGTTTGGCCTCGATAGCCGCTTCGGCGATTGCACGCAGCGACCCGATCAAAACCGGCATCACTGCATTTGGGTACAGCATGCGCACCGCGATTTTGCCGTTCTTGTTCATTTTCAACACCCAATTGCTGCTGATAGGTTTGACCGGGCCATTCGATCTGGTGCTTACCGTGGTGACGGCCACGGTGGCTATGCTGATTTTTGCCGCCGCCACGCAGGGGCACTTTTTTGCCCGCAACCGCTGGTATGAGGCCGTGGCCTTGTTGCTGATCTGCTTTACCCTGTTTCGCCCCAATTTTTGGATGGACATGGTGGCGCCGCCCTTTACCTCTTTGAGCGGCCAAGAAATGGTGCAAGCGCTGGAAACGGCTCCGGCGAATGCCAGCAAGCGGCTCTCGGTCGAAGGCATGAACCTTGAAGGCGATGAGATCAGCAAAGGGGTTTTGCTGCCGCTCGGGCCCGCAGGCGACCCCGCCCAGCGCCTGCGCCACGCCGGCATCACGGCCATGTTCGATGGCCAAGCGTATATGGTCATGGCGGTGCAGTTCCGCAGCGTGGCCGATCGCCAAGGCATCGAGCAGGGCTTTCGCATCACCGGGCTCGACGTGCCCAACGAGCGGCCTGAACCTGAGTGGTTTTTCATCCCGGCTTTGGCCCTGTTGGGGCTGATCATTGGGTTGCAGTGGCGGCGCAATAGCCGCCTCAAGTCGGCAACGGCGACGGTTGCCTCGACTTGAACCAGGAGCCCCTTGTGCAAGCCGTGTCTGCACCCGGGCCGCGCATCGCCCTGATCCATGCGCTGGAGCAGTCGGTGGCGCCGATAGCGCACGCTTTCGAGCGCCACTGGCCCGCGGCGCAGCGCATGAATTTGCTCGACGACAGCTTGGCCAGCGATGTGGCGCGCACCGGGCTCGACGCCGCGATGCACACGCGCTTCGAGCGCTTGGCTGCCTACGCCGAGTTCAGTGGCGCGCAAGCGATTTTGTACACCTGTTCGGCTTTTGGCCCGTGCATCGAGGGCGTGGCGGCGCGCCGGCCGCACCTGACCGTGCTCAAGCCCTATCAAGCCATGGTCGCAGAGGCGCTGGGCTTGGGGGGACGAATCGGTTTGATCGCTTCGTTTGCGCCCACCCTCGAGGCACTGCCAGCCGAGTTTGGGCCCAACGCCCAAGTGCTCACAGCCTGCGTGCCGCACGCCCTGCAGGCGCTGCAGCGCCAAGACGCGGCCGCACACGATGCCAGCGTGCTCGAAGCAGCCCTGCAGCTCCAGTCGAAGGGCTGCGCGCTGATCGCGTTGGCGCAGTTCAGCATGGCGCGCGCGGCACCTTTGATCCGGGAGCGGTTGACGCTCCCGGTTTTGACAGCGCCCACAAGTGCCGTGCTGGCCCTGCGCCAGCGCTTGACACCTGGAGCCGCTCCCACGCAACTGCCGCACGCCTGAGCCAGCCACCCAGCCGAAACGCAAGCCAAAGTCGCTGCTGGGAGCGCTACACTCACTGCAACTGCAGCCGCACTGCCGAGCGCGCGCGGCGCGCACTGCACATGGCCGACCCCACCCCCACCCCTCCCCCTGAGCCCGAGCCTGCGTGGCGCCGGGCGCTGGCGCGCTGGCAGGATTGGCTGCGCCCTGGCCACGCCAGCCCCGGCCCGCAAAAGCTGCGCCTGAACCTGGCCCTGCAAGGCGGTGGCGCCCACGGCGCCTACACTTGGGGCGTGCTCGATGCCTTGCTCGAGCACGAGGCGCTGGAGCTCGAGGGCCTCAGCGGCAGCAGCGCCGGCGCCGTCAACGCCGTGTTGCTGGCCGATGGTTGGGTGCGCGCTGGCCGTGCCGGTGCGCGCGCTGCGCTGGCCCAGTTCTGGGGCGAACTCGGCCAGCACCTGCCCGCCAGCCTGGTGCGCAGCAAGGGCGAGACCGTGCGCCTGGCCCCCGCTGGGCGCTTGCTGGCGCATTGGGCGGCCCAGTTCACGCCGGCGCAGCTCAACCCCTTTGACCTCAACCCGCTGCGCGACTTGCTCGAGCGCCAGATCGACTTTGAGCGCTTGCGCCGTGACTGCCCATTCAAGCTCTACATCGGTGCCACCCAAGTCAACACCGGGCGCTTGCGCCTGTTTAGGGAGCACGAGATCAGCGCCGAGGTGCTGTTGGCCTCGGCCTGTCTGCCCAAAATCCACCACACCGTCCACATCGACGGCGAGCCCTACTGGGACGGCGGCTACAGCGCCAACCCTGCCATCGCGCCCCTGGTTTACGACTGCGCCACGCCCGATGTGCTGCTGGTGCTGCTCAACCCCCTGCGCCGCAGCCAGACCCCGCGCAGCCTGGCCGAAATCGAAACGCGTTTGGTCGAACTGGGCTTTGGCACCCACATCATGAACGAGATGCGCCATTTCGCGCAAGCCGCTCGCCACGCACACACACCACGCAGCGCCACGCCGAGCCTGCAGCGACTGCTGCAGCAGCGCTTCCACCTCATCGGCGGTGAAGAACTCGACAGCCTGGCACACAGCGAGAGCAAACTGATCGTGCACACGCCGTTTCTGCAGCACCTGCACCAGCAGGGCCGCGCGCACGCCCAAGCTTGGTTGCACGACAGCGCCGCGCTGGTCGGGCTGCGCTCGAGCATCGATGTCGAGGCATTGTTTGGCTGATCCCTGGATGGCCGCTTGGCACCTGGCGCAGCCACAGGCGCAAGCCGGTGTTCATCTGGCGTTCATCTACCCTTAAGCTTACCTTCATGCGTTTGTTAGCCAGCGCAAGGTTGCCAGGGCTTTAATCTAAAACAGTCATGGCGCTTGGCCGTGGCCGTGGTTGACAATCGATTGAAAGGATTTTTCGAGATGAAACTCAAACTTCTGGGCGCAGCCCTCTTGGCTTCCGGTCTGCTTATTTCGACACAGGCCTATGCCCATGCCGCAGGCGCCAGCGCCCCCCGCGCTGCCGCACCGGCTACCGCACCGGCCGCCACCCCGGCAGCGCGCACCATCACCGAAGCCCAAGTGCTGGCCGCCCAGCAAGCCTGGGGCCGGGCGCTGGTGCAGATCAGCAGCGATTTCGCCAGCGGTGGCCTTGCGCGTGCCACCGCCACCGCCTCGGCCGTGCTCGACGCAGCCTACGGCTACCAGATGGGCCCGGTGCTGTTCAAGCCCACCCTGACCACGGCACCCCACACCTTCCGCACCACGCGCGAGGGCGCACTGGCTTACTTTGTCGGCAACAACCCGGCCTTCCCGAATGACCGCGGCTTCGCGCTCAAGGGCTGGACCCACGTCGAGGTGCGCAACGCCGCTGTGCTGATCCACGGCGACGTGGCCAAAACCATGGGCAACGTCACCCTGACCAACCGCGATGGCAGCCGCACCACGGTGGACAAAACCTGGGGCTTCCGACTCGACCCCCAAGGCAATCTGCGCATTGTGCTGCACCACTCCTCGCTGCCCTTCACCGGCTCTTAATCTGCCGTGTTGCTTAGCCGCCTTAGCATTGCCTTTGCGGTTCTGATCCTGCTCAGCGCAGTGCAGGCGGCTTTTTCGGTGTGGGCCGTGCGCACCGCCAGCGCACAGTCTGCTCTCACGCGCGACGCCCAGCAGATGCTCACCGAGTACCAGGCGCTGGCGGCCAACAAACAGCGCCTGCTGGTCTGGTTGGCAGGCACGGCCCTGACCGGCCAAGGAAGTGCCGACACGCGCAACCAACTGCTGCAAGAAATGGAGCGCTCGCTGCACGAGCTGGAGCGGCTGCAGGCGCTGCAACCATTGCCGCCACCCTCTGGCACACCTGCTGGCAGCTCGGCAACCCAGACCGCATCGTCACCGCACGCCGCACCCCAAAGCCACCCGATCGCCCTTTTGCGTGCCAATTTTGACGCCATGCGGGCCTACGTGCTGCAAGCCAGCACCGCCACGGCGCGCAGTCCGGTTGCAGATCAGGCCCTGATGTGGTTGCAGGCTGCTGCCGTATTTGATCACCACGGCGGGCGCGACATGCGCAAGGAGCTGGCAGCTGCGATTGCGCAGCAACGCCAAGCCACCGAGCAGGCCATGGCGCAGCAAAGCCAGGCCCTGAGCACCCTGCAGCGCTCCAGTCTGGGGCTGATGCTGCTGTCGGCGCTGTGGGGCTTGCTGGCAGCCGGATTTTTTATGCGCCGCCTGCATCAGCCTTTTCGGCAGCTGCGGCTAGCCACCGAGGCCTTGGCCGATGGCGACTACCGGCAGCACCCAGACACCGCCAACCCAGACGAGTTCAACCTGATCGGCAAGCAATTGAACGCACTGGCCCGTCGGCTCGAAGCCAATCAACGCCAGAACGAGACCTTGCGCGCCGGGCTCGACGCCGCCGTGGCCGAGCGCACCCAGGCGCTGATGCGCAGCCACGAGGCGCTGCTGCAAGTGGATGCGCGGCGCCAGCGGTTTTTTGCCGAAATCAGCCACGAGTTGCGCACCCCGGTCACGGTCATTCGCGGCGAGGCCGAAATCGCCCTGCGCAGCGGCGGGCAGGCTGGCGTGCAAGACGCCGCCTATCGCGGCGCCCTCGAGCGCATCGTCACGGCAGCCGCCGCCTTGGGCCAGCGGGTGCAAGAGCTGGTGCGGCTGGCGCGATCGAGCGCCAGCGCCCAAAGCTACGCCTTTGCGCCGGTGCGCTTGCGCGCCGTGGTGCAAGGGGCGCAGCAGCAGATGCAGGCGATCGCCTCGAATCGCGGCATCGAGCTGCTGGACCGAGCCAGCGCCGCCGCCGGCGATTGCGTGCTCGAAGCCGACCTCGACAAATTGCAGCAAGCGCTGGTGATCGTGCTCGACAACGCAGTGCGCTACAGCGCCGCCGGCAGCCAAGTACAGATCGAGGCCGAGCCCGACGCGGCGGCGCAGTGCCTGCGCATCGCCATCAGCGACAGCGGCATGGGCATCGACCCCGAGCAAACCGAGCAGGTGTTCGAGCCCTACTTCCGCAGCGAAGCCGCGCGCCTGCGCAGCCCCGAAGGCTTGGGTCTGGGTTTGTCGATCGCGCGCGCGATCGTGCTCGCACACCGGGGCAGCATCGCCATGGAAGCCTTGGCGGTTGGCGGCACCCGCGTCACAATCGAGCTGCCGCTGGCCGGCGCCGCCGCTGCGGCCGCCTAAGCCATTCCCAAACCGCCCTTCACCCACTGCGCCCCTTTGCGATCCCCCAAGCAATTGAACGCCGCCCCTCCATTTTTTAGAGCGCCCTGCCCATGTATTTGCTGATCGTGGAAGACGACGACCGGGTGGCCGATTTTCTGCGCCGGGGGCTGGCTGCAGAAGGATACAGCACCCAACGCGTGGCCAACGCCGAAGAGGCGCTGCTGCGCCTGCGCCAGCACCCCTGTGCCTTGCTGCTGCTCGACCTGATGCTGCCGGGCATGAGCGGCATCGAGTTGTGCCAGCGGCTGCGCGCCGAGCGCCTGCAAATGCCGGTGCTCATGCTCACCGCGCTCGATGGGGTCGAAGACCGGGTGCAGGGCTTGCGCTGCGGGGCCGACGACTATCTGGGCAAGCCCTTTGCTTTCGACGAGCTGTTGGCACGCATCGAGGCGCTGCTGCGCCGCCCGACGGCGCTGGCGCAGGCTGCGCGCACGCTGGAGGTGGCCGATTTGCTGTTTGACCGCGACCAGATGCAGTGCTGGCGCGCCGGTCGCGCCTTGCATCTAACGGCCAAGGAGCTGGCGCTGCTGGAGCTGCTCATGAGCGCGCCCGGGCGCGTGTACAGCCGCGAACGCATTTTGGCCAACGTCTGGGGCAGCTACGAAGACCCGCTCACCAACGTGGTCGAGGTCTATATCCGGCGCCTGCGCGCCAAGATCGACGACGGCCACGAGTTGGCCCTCATCAAAACCGTGCGCGGACTGGGCTACCGGCTCGACGCTGCTGCCACGCCCACCGGTTCCGGACTGCAAGCGGCTGGCTAAAGGCCTGCCAGCCCGCTGGGATGCATGGCGTTAAGCCAGAGCGGGCGGGGCGCTACACTCGCTCGTCGGCATCCGAATCGGACGCCTTCCTTTTATTCAGCATGTTCCCCTACAACCCCCTGCAACGCTCACACATCGTCCCCACCGAAGCGCCGCTGGCCCACGTGCCGGGAAGCATCATTTTTTGGTGGGCGTTTTTTGCCCTCGGTGTGGTAGCGTTTGCGGCCGGCATGTGGGGCATGGTTTGGCGCCGCGTGCGCCGGCGGCGTTTGCGGGCCGATCTGGCGCAGTGGCCCGCCAGCGGCGATCGCGCCACCCAAGCACGGTTTTTGCTCGAACTGGTGCGCCGCCACCGCCTCAAGCCGCCCGCTGCTTGGATGGAGGCCCTCGATCAGGCCGGCGACCCCCAGTTCGTGAACCCAGACCCGACCCAGCCCGATCCGCTGCTGGCCTTGCGCGACGCCATCGAGGACATGAAATACGCCGACTGAGCGCTGGCACTAGGCCGACAATGCAGCGGCCCCCGCCCGAACGGCGTTGCGGCCGGCTTTTTTGGCGCGATACAGGTTGAGATCGGCCTCGCGCAGCAAATCGTCGGCGCTGTGCATCAGGTCCAGGCGCGCACTGCCCACGCCGATGCTCACCGTCACCGCTGGCCAAGGTGCGCCGCTGACACCGGGCTGGGTTTCTTGGTGCACGCGCTGGCGCAATTGCTCGGCCATGTGCTGGGCGCCGTACTCGTCGGTATCGGGCAGCAGACAGACAAATTCCTCGCCGCCGTAGCGCGCCACGAGGTCGGTCGGGCGCTGCAAACCGCTGGCCAGCGCAGCCGCGACGCGGCGCAGGCAGTCGTCGCCGTGTTGGTGGCCATGGCTGTCGTTGAAGCGCTTGAAGTGGTCCACGTCGACCAGCAGCGCGCTCAAGGGTGCGCCGCTGCGCTGGCTGCGCGCCCATTCGACGGCCAGCCGCTCGTCGAAGTGGCGCCGGTTGGCGATGCCGGTCAGGCCGTCGAGAAACACCCAGCGACGCAGCAAATCGCCTTGGCGCTTGAGCGTGACGTGGGTTTTGACGCGCGCGCGCACCACTTTGGTGTTGAAGGGCTTGCCGATGAAATCGACCGCTCCCACGTCGAGCCCGTGCGCTTCGGAGTCGGGGTCGGCGTTGGCCGTGAGAAAGATCACCGGAATGTCGCGCGTGAGTTCGTCTGACTTGAGGCGCCGGCAGACTTCAAAGCCGTCGAGCTCTGGCATAACGACGTCGAGCAAGATCAGGTCGGGCTGCTGCTGGCGTGCGATCTCGAGCGCCTTGTTCCCATCGGTGGCCGCAAACACCTGGTGGTCGGCGGCAAAGACGCGGTAGAGCAACTGCACGTTGACGGGCTGGTCATCGACCACCAGCAGGCGCGGCCGGCGCTCGAGTTCGCCCCCAAACGGGGTTCCAGCCGGCAAGGATTGGGCAATGTCCATTAGGTGGGATTTTCGTTCAGGCAGGCGTCGCACAACAGCAAAGCAGCAGAAAAATCGAGGCTTTGCACGGCTTGCAACAGCGGTGGCAAGCGCTCGCCCAGCTCGTTGGTGTGGTGTGCAACCAGCTGCTGCGCCCAATCCAGCGCCTGCATGTCGAACGCCAGCAAACAGCTGCGCAAGCTCTGCAAGCTTGCCTGCAGCGACTGGCTGGACAGCACCCCCTCGGCGGGCGGCTGCTCGGGCTTGGGCTCGCAGGGGGGCAGCGGCGGCGGCAGCGCCAAAAAATCCTGCAACGCTTGCGCAGCGGCCTGCAGCGCATCCAGCACGGCCAACAGGCTGGGCGAACCCTGCTGGCGCTGGGTGTCGTCCATCGACGCGCCGTCGCCAGGGCGTACCAATGCGCCAAAGACCGCCTCGGCACGCCCTGCCGCTTGCGCCAAGGCTTGCGCCCCCACCGTGGCAGCCAAGCCTTTTAGGGTGTGCAGTTCGCGCACCACCGCTTCCAGCGTGGGTGGGCGCTCTGGCTCAAGCCAACCGTGCAGGCTCAGGGTGTAGCCTGGCAGCGCAGCGGCCACTTCGTGCGCCACTTGCCGGTACAAATGGGGTTGACGGCCCATGCGCGCCAGCGCCGTTTCAAAATCCAGCACCGGGGCGGTGGCGCTCGGTTCCCGCTCTGGTGTCACCCCCTCGCTGGTCAGAACCTCGGTCAAGGCGGCTATGCCAGCCCAGCGGCGCAGCTTGGCCACCAGCTGGTCGAGCTCAAAGGGTTTGCCGATGTGGTCCACCATGCCGGCCTCCAGGCACGCCTGGCGGTCGCTTTCCATGGCGTTGGCGGTCATGGCGATGATGGGTGGACAGAATGGGCCCAAGCCCTCGCGCAGCAGGCGGCTGGCCGTGAGGCCGTCCATTTCGGGCATCTGCAAATCCATCAGCACGACATCGAAATCGGCTGGCTTGGGGTGCGTCGGCGCCCGGTCGTGCGCATCAAAACCGAGCAGCTGCAAGGCCGCGCGGCCGTGGTCGGCCAGCGCCACCGTGGCCCCCTCGCCTTGTAACAGCTCGAGCGCAATCTGCTGGTTGATGCGGTTGTCCTCGACCACCAGCAGGCGCAAACCGGGCAAGCGCAGCGCAGGTGGGGTGCTGGCCGGGGAGGTGGCAGACTGGGGCCCGTGTTCGGGCTGCAGCAACTGCTCGAGCGCTCGGCGCAGCATGGGGGCCGTGACGGGCTTGACCAGCTGCGCAGCATGGCCCGCATCGGCTGCGGTACCGGCCCCGTTTGCCCCGGCACCCGCACCCAACAGGTCGCGGCCGTGTGCCGTGAGCCAGATCAGATTCGGGCACAGAGCGGCTGGCACACAATGGCGCAGGCTATCGAGCGGTGTTAAATCAGCGGGCTCAAAAAAACGCCCATCCACCACCGCCACATCAAAGCCCGCAGGCTGGTTGGGGCTACCCGGCGCGGCAGGCTGGAACAGTTCATGCAAGGCTTGCAGCGAAGCTGCACTGGAGTCAAAGGCCACGCAGTCGCAGCCCAAAGCGCTGAGCATGCGCTGCAGCAAGGTTCGCGCGGGCTCGTAGCCGTGCAGCAACAGCACACGCGCGCGCGGCAGCGGCACCGGCACCGGCGCCTCGGCCAAGCCTGCAGGCTCGTCTGGCAGGGGAAAATGCAGCGTGAAACTAAACACGCTGCCACGGCCGGGCATGCTCAGCAGTTGGATGTCGCTGCCCATCAGGCGCAGCAAATGGCGGCTGATCGGCAGCCCCAACCCGGTGCCACCGAAGCGGCGCGTGGTCGAGCCTTCGGCTTGGGTGAAACCGCTAAAGATTTTTTCTTGGTGTTCGGTGGCGATGCCGATGCCGGTGTCGCGCACCGTCAGTTCGAGCTCCACTTGCTGTGCCGTTTGGCGCAGCAGCTCGATTTTGAGCATCACCTCGCCTTGGGCCGTGAACTTGATGGCGTTGGAAATCAGGTTCAGCAGCACCTGGTGCAAGCGCAGATCGTCGCCCACCAGCCGATCGGGCACCCGCGCATCGACGTCGAACAACAGTTCCAGCGGCTTGCTCCCCAAGTTCACAGACAGCAGGGTCGAGAGGTTTTGCAGCAGCTCGTCCAAAACGAAGGGGCGCGGGTCGAGCACCATGCGCCCGGCTTCGATTTTGGAAAAATCCAAAATGTCGTTGATCAGCCCCAGCAAGGCGCGGCTGGCCCCTTCGGCCTTGAGGGCGTAGTCGGCCTGACGCGGATTCAGACCGGTTTTCTTGAGCAGCGCCAGCATGCCCAGAATGGCGTTCATGGGCGTGCGGATTTCGTGGCTCATGTTGGCCAAAAACTGGCTCTTGGCGGCGCTGTTGGCCTCGGCCATTTCTTTGGCGTGGGTGAGAGCCGCCCGCTGCGCCTCGCGCTGGGCCTCGCGTTCGGTGATGTCTTGGATGGCCCCGATCACTTGCACCACCTGCTTGGCCTGCAACTGCGGCTCCCCCACCAGGTGCACCCGGCGCGGCTGGCCGCTGGCCGTGAACAGATCGAGCTCTAAGTCGATCGGCCGCGCTTCTTCAAAGGCCTGCTGCAAAGCGGCCTCAAATTGCTCCCGCGCCGGCTGTGGGTAGTGCGCCAGCGCCTGCTCCAGCGTGGGCTGCTGGCCATCGGGCAGGCCGTGGATTTGAAAGGTGTGCGCCGTCCATTCGAGCCGCATGTGCTCGCGGTGCACCATCCAGCCGCCCACGCCGCCGATGCGCCCGGCGTTGTCGAGGAAGGCGCGGCTGGCCAGCAACTGCGCCTCCTTGCGCCGCAAGTCGGTGACGTCCTGCATGATGCCGACCATGCGGCTGCGCTCTTGGCCTTCGCTGTCGATCACCAGCCCAGCGGCTTTGAGGTGGCGGATTTCGCCGCTGGGCCAACAGACGCGGAATTCGGCCTCGTAGTGCTTGCCCCAGTGCAGCACGTCGAGCAGCAAGGCGTGGGTGTGCAGCAGATCGCCCGGGTGCACGCGCGCGCGCCACAGGCGGCGCAACTCATCCGAAGGCAGGTCGTGCTCGATGGCGAAATGCTCGCGCATCTGCCGGTTCCAGACCACCGCCCCGGTCGCGATGTCGATCTCCCAAACCCCGATGTGCGCGCTGCGTGCCGCCAAGCGAAAGCGCTCGTTGGCGTGCTGCAACTCGGCCTCGACCAGCTTGGCCGCAGTCACGTCGGTGTGGGTACCGACCATCCAGATCGGGCGTCCGTCCGGGCTGCTGCTGATGACCTTGCCGCGCGAGTGCACCCAAACCCAATGCCCGAGGCGGTGGCGCAACCGGAATTCGGACTCAAAAAATGGGCTCTCGCCGTTGAGGTGGGCTTCGATCTGCTGCATGGTGCGCGTCAGATCGCTGGCTTCGACGCGCTCGCTCCACCAGGCCACCGTCAGGGGTTCCAGCTCCTGCCCCTCGTGGCCGATCATCGCCGCGTAGTTGCGGTTGATCTGCAATTGGCCAGTCTCCACATGCCAGCGCCAAGTGCCGACTTGGGTGCCCTCGATCACCCCGACCAGTTCTTCGCGCTCGAGCATCAGTTGCTGTTCGACGCCCTTGCGCAGGCTGATGTCGAGCAAGATGCCGGCAATCAGCGCTGCGCGGCCGTCGGGGTGGCGGCGCTGCACGCTGCTGCGGCTCAGCACCCAAACCCAATGCCCCTGAGTGTGGCGCAAGCGAAACTCGACCTCGCTCAGTAGCTGCGAGCCCTTCAGCTGCAGCTGATGCGCTTGCCGCACGCGCGGGCGGTCGTCGGGGTGCATGCGCGCGTACAGCAACTCGGACGGGCCCTGCAGGCTGCTGGGGGTATCGCCCAGCATGGCGGCAAACTGCTCATCGACCGTGAACAGCGCTTCATCGACCTGATAGGTCCAGGTGCCGGCCCCGGTGCCGCTCAAGATCAGGTGCAGCCGCTCGCTTTGTTCGCGCAGGCGCGCGGCGGCATTTTTGCGCTCGGTGATGTCTTGCTGCAGCGAAATGAAGCCCTTGAGGCGGCCCGAGTCATCGCGCACGGGCTGGATTTCCAGCGCCACCCAGTAGTGGCTGCCATCTTTGCGGCGGTTGAGCAGTTCGCCTTTGAAGGGCGCCTCGTCGCGCAAGGCCTGCTTGAGTTGCGCCAGCACCTGCGGGTCGGTTTGTGCAGACTGCAACAGGCGGCCCGGACTCTGGCCCCGGATCTCGGGCAGGGTGTAGCCCGAGATGCACTCGAAGCCTCGGTTGATCCACTCGATGCGGCCGCGCGCGTCGGTGACCACCACCGCCGTTTCGGTGTGCGTAGCCAACATGAACAGGGCGTTCATCGGGTGCCCGGTATCGGGATTCAGAGCCAAATCGAATTTCCTCAAACACGGGTTGCCAAGCTTGCAGATGCGCACAGAGCGGTCATTATGTGGCATCGATTCTGCGCGGCTCCGATCGTGCTCTGAAACCCGCTTGACGCCCTCAAACCCCCATGTAGCGCCCGCTGCGGTGGTTGACGGCGATCACCATGTTCAGCGCCAAAGCCCCAAGCAGCGAGAGCAGCACCTGCAGGGGTGGCAACAACCACAACGCGACCAGCAATATGAGCGCATCGCATGCCATTTGCACCACCCCGGCGCGCCACCCGAAGCGCTTTTGCAGGTACACCGCCATGATCCCCAGGCCACCCAAACTGGCGTGGTGCCGCAAGATGATCAAAATACCGGTACCGGCCAGCAAGCCGGCCAGCACCGCCGCCAGCACCGGATGCAGCCGCTCAAACGCCAGCCACAGTGGCAGCCACTGCACCCACAGCGCCAGCAAGGCCACGGCGGCAAAGGTTTTGAGGGTGAACACCGGCCCCAGCGCCAGCCAAGCAAACACATAAAACGGCAGATTGACGGCAAACATCAGCCAGCCCAAGGGCCACTCCAAGGCGTAGTGCAGCAAAAAGGCCAACCCAGTGGTGCCGCCCGTGAGCAGCAAGGCCTGCTGAAACATGAGCACGGCCAAGGCCACAAACAGGCTGCCCACCAGCAGGCCCTGCACGTCTTCAAAAATGCTGTGGGGCGGCGCAGCAACTCCGTGAGGCGGCGGCTGTTTCATGGGTAGATGCGGCCAGCCTCGGCCATCACCACCCGGTTGCGGCCTTGCGCCTTGGCGGCGTAGAGTGCCATGTCGGCTTGGTGGATGAGCAAATCGGGCTCGTTGGCGTGATCTGGCGCCACCGCCACCCCGACCGAGAGGCTCAGGCTCAGACGCGCCCCGTTGACCAAAATGTCCAATGCGGCAAAAGCCTGACGCCACGCTTGCGCCCGCTCATAAGCCTCATCCGCCCCCATGCCGGGCAGCAGCAGCAAAAACTCCTCGCCGCCGTAGCGGCAGGCAAGGTCTTCGCGGCGGCTCTGCTCGAGCAGCAGTTGCCCCAAGCGCACCAGCACCTGATCGCCCACGCCGTGCCCGTGGCGGTCGTTGACTTGCTTGAAATGATCGATGTCGAGCAGCATCACGCACAGGGGCACCCCCTCGCGCTGGCAACGCGCCCACTCGCGTTCGAGCGTTGATTGCAGGTAGCGCCGGTTGAACAAACCGGTGAGTGGGTCGCGGACGGCCTGTTCGCGCAACTCGACCTGAAGCCGCTCGATATGGTGCAAGCGATCCGACAGCGCGGCGTTGAGCGCCTGCAATTCAGCTTCGCGCGCGCGCAGCGTGGAGCGGGTGTGGCGCAGCACTTGGGTGCGCTGGTGCGCCAACACCCCGATGCCCAGCAGATAGCCCGAAATCCCGACCATGCTCAGCAGCTTGACCCACCCGCTTTCATCCGAATAAAAATGCCAGCCACCCAGCGCGGCACCCAGCAAAGCACCTACGGCAAACAGGGCCAGAGACCAGACGATGCCGTTAAATCCGCGCAAAATCGCACTGTTGATGGCGGTGCTGATGAAGAACATGAAACCGATGAACGCTGGAAAACCCAGCCACGCAACCCAAGCCCCAAACAAAAAGCTGTCGAGCAAGAGATTGTGCAACTCGGCTTGCGGGGGGTCGGGTGCACGCCGCGCGCGCCAGTAAATCAGGTGCGGGTAGATGAGCAGTTGCAAGCCAAGCAACACCCAGACCAGCGCCGGCTGGCCCTGACCCCATAGGTGCAAGGTCAAGATCAGAAAAGCGACCGGAAAGGCCAGCGCGCGCACCCGCCAATGGGTGTCGACAACCCAGTGCAACTTGGGCTGAAGTGTCGTGGCAGTCATGGCTAGGCTTTTATTGATTGAATCGCGTCCATTCGGCCCCAGCATCCGCCGAGCCGTACATAGCTGCCCGTTGCAGCTTTGCCCCTCAAACCTTGACGTACACCCAAAAGTTCTCTGACATCTGGTCTGAGCGAGAATAGCACATGCCCATGCGCCCCGAACCCCCTCATCAACACGGAAAAACCCCGCATATCGGGGTTTTGCTCTGCAGCCTCGGCACCCCCACCGCCCCCACGGCGGCGGCGCTGCGTCCCTATCTGGCGCAGTTTTTGAGCGACCCGCGGGTGGTCGAGCTGCCGCGCCTGCTCTGGTGGCCGATTTTGCACGGCGTGGTGCTGCGGCTGCGGCCACGCAAATCGGCCGCCAAATACGCCAGCATCTGGCTGCCCGATGGCTCGCCGCTCAAGGTCTGGACCGAGCGCCAAGCCGCGCTGTTGCAGGGCTATTTGGGCGAACGCGGCCACCAGGTGCAGGTGCGCTGGGCCATGCGCTACGGCCAGCCCTCGGTGGCCAGCGGGCTCGACGCGCTCAAGGCCGCCGGTTGCACGCGCATACTGGTGCTGCCAGCCTACCCCCAATACAGCGCCGCCACCACAGCCAGCGTGGCCGACGCCGTGTTTGCATGGGGCCGCACGGTGCGCAACCTGCCCGAACTGCGGCTGGTGCGCAACTACCACGACCAGCCCGAGCACATCGCCGCGCTGGCAGCCTCGGTGCAGCGCCACTGGCAGGCGCATGGCCGCCCCGATGTGTTGCTGCTGAGCTTTCATGGCATGCCGGCGCGCACCCTCGACAAAGGCGACCCCTACCACTGCGAATGCCACAAAACCGCGCGCCTGCTGGCCGAGGCGCTGGGCTTGAGCCGCGATCAATACCGCGTTACTTTCCAGTCGCGCTTTGGCCGCGCCAAGTGGCTGCAACCCTACACCGAACCGACGCTGGTGGAGCTGGCACGCAGCGGTGTCGCGCGGGTCGATGCCCTCTGCCCTGGCTTCGCTTGCGACTGCATCGAAACACTGGAAGAAATCGCCCTCGAAGCCAAAGCCGCCTTCATGCAAGCCGGCGGTCGCGAGTTCCACTACATCCCCTGCCTCAACGACAGCACCGAAGGCATGCGCGCCCTAACTGCCTTGTGCGAGCAGCACCTGGCTGGCTGGCCGACCCGAGCAGTCCCCGACCCGAGCGCTGCCGAGGCCAGTCGCGCACGTGCACTGGCGATGGGGGCGCAGGAGTAACGGGCACGGCACCCTGCAGCGCGTCAAGCCGCCGCTTTGATCTGGCGCAATAAACCTGCGACACAGACCGTGCGGCGCCAGGACTGGGGCTCAAAGGTCTTGTTGCAGTCACAAATCGAATCTATAATGAAAGCTCATGTTGCGGCGCAGCAAAAGCAGCCCCAGCGTGTGCGGTCGTTTTGACGAACTGCTGCAGGGCGCGGTGCAGGGTCTAGAGCCGAGTCGCAGCTGCCCTTACCCTCTGACTTGACCACCCTTTTCAGGAGCCTCACCATGCTGACCCCCGAACAGATGCTTGCCGCGCAAAAAGCCAACGTCGAAACCCTTTTTGGCCTGACGCAGAAGGCCTTTGAGGGCGTAGAGCGCATGTTGGAGCTCAACATGCAAGCCACCCGCGCGGCGCTGGCCGACACCTCGAGCAACACCCAGGCGCTGATGAGCGTCAAAGATGCACAAGAGCTGATGGCCCTGCAGGCCTCCCTGATGCAGCCGCTGGCTGAAAAAACCGCCGCCTACAGCCGTCAGCTGTACGAAATCGCTGCGGGCACCGGCGGCGAGTTCGCCAAATTCGCCGAAAACCAAGGTGCCGAGGCACAACAAAAATTCATGGCCGTGGTCGACAATGTGGCCCGCAACGCCCCGGCCGGCTCCGAAACCGCTGTGGCGGTGATGAAGAACGCCGTGGCCTCAGCCAACAATGCCATGGAAACCGTGCAGCGCGCGGTCAAGCAAGCCACAGAAGTGGCGCAAACCAACTTCCAGGCCATGAGCGACAACGCGCTCAGCGGCACCAAAGTCGCCAGCGCCAGCGCCAGCAAAAAACGCTGAGCCACAGTAGTCCGAGCCCCCTACCCTGCTGGCACTTAAGCGCGGCCGCCCGTTTGGGGGCCGCGCTTTTGCGTTTGGTGCGGCACCAAGACCGCCTTTGCGCCCGATTTTCGCCTTAGAAATAAACAAGAATGGTTTGCGTTCATGCTATCATCACTATGCGTAGTTAGCGCACCATGGCTTGCTTTGGGTCTGCGGGCAACGAAGCGGCACTTGTCTGGTTCAATTGCATAATCGAGGTACACATGAAAGTCAGCAGAAGAAATCTGGTCGTTAAATTGGGGGCTGCATCGGTGGCGGGTGCCGCCCTGTCGGTTGCCGCGCTGCCCAAAGCCTTTGCCCAAGGCGCACCCGCGGCCGCCGCTGGCGCTGGCGTGGTCAACATCTACAGCTCGCGCCACTACGGCGTCGAGGGCGTGTTCGAGACCTTCACCCGCGAAACCGGCATCCGCGTGCGCTTCACCAGCGGCCCCGACGCCGGCCTGCGCGAGCGCATCCGTGCCGAAGGCCGCCACACCCCGGCGGATATGTTCATCGCCGTCGATGCCGGCAACTTGGCGCTGGCCGCCACCCAGGGTTTGCTACAGCCCGTCACCAGCACCGCCCTGAGCAGCAACATTCCCGCGCACCTGCGCGACCCGGGCAACCATTGGTTCGGCCTGACGCAGCGCGTGCGCACCATTCTGTTCCACCCAGCAAGGGTGCAGGCGGCGCAGCTGTCCACCTTCGAGGCGCTGGCCGACCCGATGTGGCGCGGCCGCTTGGTCATGCGCCCGGCTACGCACTCTTACACCCAATCGCTGGTGGCGAGCATGATCGCCGCCCACGGCGAAGCCCGCACCGAGCAAGTGGTGCGCGGCTGGGTGGCCAACAACCCGCAGCTGATCGACAGCGACACCCGCATCCTCGAGGTGCTGGCCGCTGGCGGCGGCGACGTGGCCATCACCAACCACTACTACCTCGGGCGCTTGTTGCAGTCCAACCCGGCGTTCCCGGTGCGCCTGATGTGGGCCAACCAAGCCGCCGGCGACCGTGGTGTGCACGTCAATATCAGCGGTGCCGGCATCACCACGCACGCGCAAAACCGCGACAACGCGCTGCGCTTGCTCGAGTGGATCAGCACGCCGCGCGGCCAAGAGCTGTTCTCGGGCTCGAACCACGAGTACCCGGCCAACCCGGCGGCGCCAGTGCACCCGATCATCGCCGGCTTTGGACCTTTCCGCGGCGACCGCCTCGATCTGCGCGAACTCGGCCGCCTGCAAGCCGACGCAATCCGTCTGCTGGACCGCGCTGCTTACCGTTAACCCAACGTTACCCCGCACGACCGCGTTTTATTCAACCTGATAATGTCGCAAGCAGTTAGCAGCGTTCCGGTCGTGCAAAACAAAAGGCAGTGGCATCTGGGGGCCACTGCCATTTCTGCGCTGATTGCTGCATTGGCGGTGTTCCCAGTGCTCATCGTCGCCTCCACCTTGCTCAGCCCCACGCCAGAAGTCTGGCAACACCTGTGGGACACGCTGCTGCCGCTGCTGCTGCGCAACACCCTGCTGCTGCTGCTCGGGGTCGGGGTCGGCACGCTGCTGCTGGGCGCCGGACTGGCATGGCTGGTCACGGCCTACGAATTCCCGGGGCGCACGCTGTTTCAGTGGTTGCTGATGCTGCCCATGGCCGTTCCGGCCTACATCATGGGTTTTGTGTTCATGGCGACCTTCGATGCCGCCGGGCCGGTGCAAGGCACGCTGGTGCAGTGGTTTGGTAGCGCGGCCTGGTTTCCCGAGGTGCGCTCGCCGCTGGGCGCGATCACGGTGATGGCGCTGGTGCTCTACCCCTACGTTTATATGCTGGCTTTGGTCGGCTACCGCGGCATATCGTCCACGGCCTTTGACACCGCACGGGTGCATGGCTACAGCCGGGCCCAGTTTTACTGGAAGGTGGTGCTGCCGATTTCACGCCCAGCCATTGCCGCCGGGGTCGCGCTGGCGCTCATGGAGGCGCTGGCCGACTTTGCCACGGTGCGTTTTTTCAATTTCCCCACGCTCGCCGACGGGGTGGTGCGCATCTGGCACGGCATGATGGATTTGCAAGCCGCCAGCGAACTCGCGGGCTTGCTGGCCATCGTGGCTTTGGCGGCGCTGCTGATCGAGCGCTCGCAGCGCGGGCGCACGCGCTACCACGAAACCGGAGGCAAATCGCCCGGACTCCCGCGCGCCCAGCTGCAGGGCCGCAACAAGTGGCTGGCCACGGCCTTGTGCGCGGGCGTGCTGGGCGTGGCTTTTGTGCTGCCGATCACGCAGCTCATATCTTGGGCCGCCACCGAGTTTGAGCACATGACGCCGGGCACGGCGCAGGTTTACCTCGAGCTGGCGGGCAACAGCCTGCTGCTGGCTTCGCTGGCCGCCGCCGTGGCGGTGCTGCTGGCGATCGTGCTCTCGAGCGGGGTGCGGGTTTCGGGGCACCGTTTTGCCCGCGTCATGGCCACGCTGGCCACCACCGGCTACGCCATTCCCGGGCCGGTGCTTGCGGTGGGCATTTTGCTCACGCTCACGCCGCTGGACCACGCGCTCAACTACGCCACCGAGTACTGGTTCAACGTGACCGTTGGGCTGGTGCTCACCGGCTCGGTGATCGGCTTAATTTATGGCTACGTGGCGCGCTTTCTGGCTGTGGCCTACCAGAGCACCGACGCCGCACTGGAAAAAGTCAAGCCCAACCTGACGCTGGCGGCGCGCACGCTGGGCGCGGGGCAGTGGCGCATCCTCACGCGCATCCACCTGCCGCTGGCGGCGCCGGGCATCATCGTCGCCGGTGCGCTGGTGTTTGTGGATGTGATGAAAGAGCTGCCGATCACTCTGATGTTGCGCCCCTTTGGCTACGAGACCTTGGCCACTTGGGTCTGGCAGATGTCGGCCGAGTCGGTCTGGAGCGGCGCGGCGGTGCCGGCACTGGGCATCGTGCTGGCCGGGCTGCTGCCAGTGATTTTGCTGGTCAAGCTGCTGCTGCAAAAATAGCGCGGGCCTGCGCTCTCGCTTTGCGTGCCGCGCCCTTCTGTGCCCTGCCCTGCCACCACCAGCAGCAACGCCTACACCGGCAGAAGCTGCTGGCGCAACTGCGGCAGATAGCGTTCCATGGCCGCACGGCCGGCGGCGATGGCGCGTTGGCGCGCCGCAAAGTCGGCGCTGCCGATGCCGTCTAGCTCGGGCCGCAGCGCCACGTCGGCGCCGGCCAAGGCCAGCCGGTTGATGCTCTGGCCCATGATGGTGAAGGTGCGCAGCAACACGCGCACGGCGTCGGTGGCGTAGTCATCGCTCAAGCCGCTCGAAATATCCACCGCCAGCACGCGCTCGGCCCCCATGGCGCGCGCCTGCTGCACCGGCACCGGCGCCACCAGCCCACCATCTACATAATTGCGCCCGGCGATGGGCACGGGCGAGAACACCCCCGGCACGGCGCTGGAGGCGCGCACCGCCTGCCCGCTGTCGCCGCGCCTGAACAGCACCCCTTCGCCGTTGCCCAAATCGGTCGCCAGCACGCCCACCGGCAGCGTCAGCTCTTGCAGCTGCCGGTTGTTGAGCATGCGGTTGACCCAGCGCGCCAGCGCGTCGCCGCGCAGCAGGCCGCGGTTGAAGAGCGGCAGCGTCCAGTCGGTGAACACCACCTCTTCCATCTCGAGCGCGGCCTGTTCGAGCTGCTGCCCGCTCATGCCGCTGGCGTAGAGCACCGCCACCAAGCTACCGGCCGAAGTGCCCGCCACCAGCGCCGGGCGGATGCCCTCGCGTTCCAGCACCTGAATCACGCCGATGTGCGCAAAGCCGCGCGCGGCTCCACCCCCCAGCGCCAACCCCAAGCGCGGCGGGCGCAGCGGGGCCGGGGCAGGTGGCACCGCGGCCGGTGTGGGCGGCTGCTCCATGCGCAGCGTGCCGCAGCCGGTGAGCGCGAGCAACATCCCGGCCGCAGCCGCGCGCCGCGTCAGGCCGTTGCAGGCCGGCTGGAGCGCCGCGTTCGACGGGTTTGCGATGGAGGGCTTTGGCGGCTGTGGGGGCTGCGGCTGCGTGTCGGTGAAGCGAGAGGTCATGGGTTGCAAGGGTTTACCAGCCGGGATTCTCGCTGGGTTTTTATCCCATAATTGACGCACACGTCAACTAGGAGCACAAGCCATGCAGATCGCAGACAAGGTATTTATCGTCACCGGGGCGGCCTCGGGGCTGGGTGAGGGCACGGCGCGCCACCTATCCAGCTTGGGCGGCCGGGTGCTGTTGGCCGACCTCAAGGTTGAGGCCGGACAGGCGCTGGCGCAAGAAATCGGCGGCGCGTTTGTGCGCTGCGACGTCTCCAGCGAGGCCGACGGGCTGGCGGTGGTGCAGCGCGCTTGCGAGCTGGGCACCTTGGCGGGTTTGGTCAACTGCGCCGGCATAGCGCCAGCCGCCAAAACCGTGGGCAAAGACGGCGCGCACGAGCTGGCGCTGTTTGCCCAAACCCTGCAAGTCAATCTGCTGGGCAGCTTCAACATGATCCGTCTGGCCGCTGCCGCCATGAGCCGCAACGCGCCCGAGCCCAGCGGCGAGCGCGGCGTGCTCATCTCCACCGCCTCGGTGGCCGCCTACGACGGCCAGATCGGCCAAGCCGCCTACGCCGCCTCCAAGGGCGGCATCGTGGGCATGACGCTGCCGATCGCGCGCGACCTGGCGCGCAGCGGCATCCGCAACATGACGATTGCCCCCGGCATCTTTGGCACGCCGATGCTCTTTGGCATGCCGCAAGAGCTGCAAGACGCGCTCGCCGCCAGCGTGCCCTTCCCCTCGCGCTTGGGGCGGCCGCTGGATTACGCGCGGCTGGTTCAGCACATCATCGAAAACGAGATGCTCAACGGCGAAGTGATCCGCCTCGACGGCGCGATCCGGCTGCCGCCACGCTAAAAAGGCGACTGCGCGCCCGTGGCCGCCGGGTTTGGGCATTGAGTCAAGCCCCTGCCGCCATCGTGGGGCCGGGGAGCGCTAAGATAGGCCAACTCTTAGCCTTCCCCTCTTGCCAGCCATGACGGCCTCCACCCCCCAAGAAATCGCGCGCGAGGCGGTCAAGCGCCTGACGGCGCGCAAACTGCCCCCCACGCCCGAGAATTTTCAAACCTTCTACCACGAGGTAGCGGGCACGCGACCGCTCAAGCCCTTCCCGCTCGAAAACCTGCGCCAGATCGCACAGGCCCTGCCCGAGGCCACCCCGGCCCAGCAGCGCTTCAAGTCGCAGTTTGGCAAGGCGGTATCCATGCACAGCTGGGACGACTTGGAGCGGGTGCTCTCGCAGCAACTGCGCAACCAAAGCGCCAGCACCGAAACGCTGGCGCCTACCCCGGTGGCGCTGGCACCCGTGGTGCAGGAGCAAGAACGCTTCCCACCCGAGCTGCTCGAGCAGATGGCGCGCATCGTGGGCAACGCACTGCCGGCCGTGGGCAACGACGACCGCAAAGTGGTCGAACTGGCCGATGAGTTGATCAATTACCTGCGCCTGCCCGAGCAGCACCCGCCCTCGTTGCGCAAGCTCATGGCCGATTTTGCCTTCAGGCTCTCGTTTGTGGCCGAAGAGCAGGCCGCCATCCGTGAAACGCTGCTCAAGCTGCTGCACGGCGTGCTCGACAACGTGCGCGTGGTCAACCTCGAGCAGCCGTGGCTGCAAAAGCAGCTCGGCGCGCTGATCGACGTGGCTCAGCCGCCCTTGTCGATCCGCCGGCTTGAGGACGCGCAGTCGCGCCTCAAAGACCTCACGCGTTTGCAGCTCGATACCAAGGAGCAGATGATCGTGGCGCAAAACGCCATGAAAGAAACCTTGGCCGTGTTCATGCAGCGTTTGTCCGAAACCGCCGCCAACAGCCAGCAGTACCAGCAGCGCTTTGAGCACTTTGCGCACCAGCTCGAGCGCTCCACCAGCTTGGCTGAAATCACGCCCGTGCTGCAGCAAGCGATCCAATCGGCGCGCACCCTGGCGCTCGACAGCCAGCGCACTGGCGACGATCTGGGGGGCTTGCGCGAGCGCGCGATCCAAGCCGAAGCCCAAGTCGAGCAGCTGCGCCTCGAGCTGCAGCGCATGAGCGATCAAGCCAGCCACGACCTGCTCACCGGCGCCCTCAACCGCAAGGGCATGGCCGAGGCGCTGGAGCGCGAAACCGCACGCGCCCAGCGCAGCGGCCCCCGACTTTGCCTGGCGCTGCTAGACCTTGACGACTTCAAGCGCCTCAACGACAGCTGGGGCCACTTGGCTGGCGACGCGGCGCTGCAGCACCTGGCTACGGTGGCCAAAACCGCACTGCGCCCCCAAGACGCGCTGGCCCGCTACGGCGGCGAGGAGTTCGTCATCCTTTTGCCCGACACCGATCCCGATGACGCCGTCGAAGTGGTGCGCCGGGTACAGCGCGAGCTCACCACCCAGTTGTTCATGAGCGGCAGCGAGCGCTTGCTCATCACCTTCAGCGCTGGCGTGACCCAAATGCATAGCGAAGAAAACTTTGAGCAAGCGATCGAACGCGCCGACCAAGCCATGTACGCCGCCAAACGGGCCGGCAAAAACCGTGTCCTGCGCGCTTAAGACTGCCCCGTCGTGAGCATTCCACAAGCCTTTTTGCAAGAGCTGCTGGCCCGCGTTGACATCGTCGAAGTCGTGGGCCGCCACGTGGCGCTCAAAAAAGGCGGGGCCAATTATCTGGGCCTTTGCCCGTTTCACGACGAAAAATCACCCTCGTTCACAGTCAGCCCGAGCAAGCAGTTTTTCCACTGCTTTGGCTGCGGCAAAAGCGGCAGCGCGCTCGGCTTTCTGATGGAGCACACCGGCGCCGGCTTCATCGAGGCGGTGCAAGACCTGGCGCAGCAAGCCGGCCTGAGCGTGCCCATGGACGACGAAACGCCCCAGCAGCGGGCCCAGGCAGCGGCGCAGCGCCAGCAGCGCAGCAGCTTGTCCGAGTTGCTGGAAAAAGCCGCGCACGGCTACCAGCAGCAGCTGCGGCTGGCGCCCGCCGCCATCGACTACCTCAAGCGCCGGGGCTTAAGCGGGCAGATTGCCAAAACCTACGGCATCGGCTACGCCCCGGCGCAGTGGCGTTTTTTGTCCACCGTGCTGCCCGACTACCAAAACCCGCTGCTGCTCGAAGCCGGGCTGGTGATCGCCACCGATGCCGAGCCCGATCCCCATGCCGCGGCTGAAGCGGGTGCGGCGCACGGCGGCAAGCGCTACGACCGCTTCCGCGATCGCATCATGTTCCCGATCCGCAACGTCAAGGGCCAGTGCATCGGCTTTGGCGGCCGGGTGCTGGGAGCGGGCGAGCCCAAATACCTCAATTCGCCCGAAACGCCGCTGTTTTCCAAGGGACGCGAGCTCTATGGCTTGTTCGAGGCGCGCAGCGCTATCCGCCAAGCCGGCTGCGTGCTGGTCACCGAAGGCTACATGGATGTGGTGGCGCTGGCCCAGCACGGCTTGGGCTACGCCGTGGCCACGCTGGGCACCGCCTGCACACCCGAGCAGGTGCGGCTGCTGTTTCGCTTCAGCGACACGGTGGTGTTTGCTTTCGACGGCGACAGCGCCGGCCGCCGTGCCGCGCGCAAGGCCCTGCAGGCCGCCCTGCCCTGGGCCAGCGACACGCGCAGCGTCAAATTTCTGTTCCTGCCGCCCGAGCACGACCCCGACAGCTACGTCCGTGCCCAGGGTGCCCCAGCCTTTGAGCAGGCACTGGCGCAGGCCACCCCCTTGAGCCGCTTTTTGCTCGACGCCGCTGCCGAGGGCTGCGACCTCGATACCCCCGAAGGCCGGGCGCGCCTGGCCAGCCAAGCCGCACCGCTGTGGCAGGCGCTGCCCGAGGGTGCCTTCAAGCACCAGATGCTGCTCGAGCTGTCCGACCGGGTGGCCCTAGACGGGCGCGATCTGCTCGCGCTCTGGCAGCCCAAGTTCGGCCAGCCCCAGACCCGGCAATCCAAAACCGCGCAGGCACCCCGTGCGCGCCGCGCCAGTGCGGGCACCACAACCCACCTAAGTCAGCCGCACAGCCCAGCCGCGGGGGCGGCCACCGAGGCGGCAGCCGATGCGCTCGAGGACGGCTTCGCAGAACGCCCATCACACCAAGCGGACTTTCCGGCCGCCCTACCCCCGGCGGGTGCACGAAACTCATTGCGCTGGCCTGGGGCGGGCGGGCGCACTCAAGGTTTGCTGCGGCGCACCCCACGCGGCTTGCTTGGGCGCGCCGACCGGGTGGCGCGCATCGTGCTGGCCAGTCCGCAGGCCTGGGATTGGCTCAGTGCCGACGACCACCAGTTGCTGGCCCAGCAGCCGGCACCGCATGGCGCGCTGTTTGCTTGGCTCGAAGCCCAGTGGCTGGAGCACGGTCCGCAACCTTGGGCGGCGCTGCGCGAAGGGCTGCGCCGCCAGCCTTTCGAGGCGCTGGCGCTGGATTTGCACACCGGCGGCATGGCGCTCGAGCCGCCTGCTGCTGCCCGCACCGACGTGGCGCTTGAACGCCCCGACCCCAGCGATGAGGCCGAATCCGGCGACCTGCGCAGCGAACTGCGTGAACTGCTGCGTATGTTGCACATCGAGCGGCTCAAGCAGCTCGAAACCGAGTTCATCGCCCACGCCGCAACCGACGCCGCGCAGATGCAGCGCTACCGCGAGGTCACGGCGCAGCGCATGGCCCTGCAAAACACCAAGCAATAAGGCAGCCGTGGCGCTCGCGCGCATGCTTCGTGCGGATGGTTCTGCCACAGTACAAATCTCAAGTATTGTTTGTTCGACACCTTACAATTGAGGGTGTTTCTAAGGATTGAACAGGCCTTGCGGTTGAATTCAAATCGTTGTGGTTGGTAACTGGAAGCGTGGCAGAGTGGTCTATTGCACCGGTCTTGAAAACCGGCAACGGGCAACCGTTCGTGAGTTCGAATCTCACCGCTTCCGCCAGAATGCAAGCATTTACAACACTTTGGGCGGCATCAAAGTCCTAGCAAAAACAGGCGTTTAAGTTCCGCGAGCGGGTGGTTTGGTTGCCGGCTTGCTCGCGGTTGCACCAAGAGGCTTGGGGATTTAGCCCTAGCCCCACCAGCCCACTTCAATGCCGGAAGTGGCGCACCCCGGTAAACACCATCGCTAGGCCGCGCTCGTTGGCGGCGTCGATCACCTCTTGGTCGCGCATGGAGCCACCGGGTTGGATGATGCAGCGCGCACCGGCGTCGGCCACGGCATCGAGCCCGTCGCGGAACGGGAAAAAGGCATCGCTGGCCACCACCGAGCCCTGCAAAGACAAACCCGCATGCGCCGCCTTGACGCCCGCAATGCGCGCCGAATCCAGGCGGCTCATCTGCCCTGCCCCCACCCCCAACGTCATGCCGTCGCGGCAAAACACGATCGCGTTGGACTTCACGTACTTGGCCACTTTCCAAGCAAACAGCAGGTCGTCGAGCTGCGTCGGCGTGGGCTGCAGCGCCGTCACGGTTTTTAGGTCGCTGCGCTGCAGCTCGAAGTTATCGGCCGTCTGCAGCAGCAGGCCCGAACCCACGCGCTTGATGTCGATGGCGTTGCGCCCGCGCGCCCAGTCGCTGGCATCGGTCTGCGCCAGCGCTGGCAGGGCGATCTTGAGCAGGCGCACATTGGCCTTGGACTTGAACACCGCCAGCGCCTCGGGCGTGAAGTCGGGGGCGATCAGCACCTCGACGAACTGCTTGGACACCGCCTGCGCCGCGGCGCCGTCGAGCACCCGGTTGAAGGCGATGATGCCGCCAAAGGCGCTGGTCGGGTCGGTCTGGAAGGCCTTTTCGTAGGCCTGCTGCGCGCTCGCACCCACCGCCACGCCACAGGGATTGGCGTGCTTGACGATGACGCAGGCTGGCACGTCGAAACTTTTGACGCATTCCCAAGCCGCATCGGCGTCGGCCAGGTTGTTGTACGACAGCTCTTTGCCCTGCAACTGCGTGCCCGTGACCAGCGAGCCCGGGGCTGGATCGAGGTCGCGGTAGTAAGCGGCCTGCTGGTGCGGGTTTTCGCCGTAGCGCAAATCTTGCAGCTTGACGAAGCGGCCATTGCTCTGACCAGGAAAAAGCAAGCGTGGCGGCACCGCAGCACCCGACGGTACGCCGGCTGACAAGTCCAGAGCCGACAGATAATCGCTGATGGCGCCATCATAATGGCTGATGCGGTTAAAAGCCGCCACCGCCAATTGCAAGCGGGTGCGCTCGCTCAAGCCCCCGTCTTGCAGCTCGGACAGCAACAACGGGTACTGACTGGCGTCGGTGAGCACGGCCACATCGCGCCAGTTTTTGGCCGCCGAGCGCACCATCGCCGGGCCGCCGATATCGATGTTTTCAATCGCCTCATCGAGCGTGCAGCCAGCTTGTGCCACCGTGGCCTCGAAGGGGTAGAGGTTGACCACCAAAATGTCGATGGTGCCGATGCCCTGCGCTTGCAGCGCCGCCATGTGCTCGGGCCGCTCGCGCCGCGCCAGCAAGCCGCCGTGCACCGTGGGGTGCAGAGTTTTCACGCGGCCATCGAGCATTTCGGGGAAGCCGGTGAGCTCGGCCACCTCGGTCACGGGCAGGCCGTCTTGGGCCAGCAGGCGCGCTGTGCCGCCGGTTGAGATGAGCTGCACGCCCAGCGCGTGCAGGCCGCGCGCGAGGTCGAGTAGGCCGGATTTGTCAGAGACCGAGAGCAGGGCTTTCATGGGCAACATTCACTTAAAACAAAAATCAAAAATCGAGCAAGCCGTGTTCCTGCAGCTTTTTGCGCAAGGTGTTGCGGTTCAGGCCCAGCCATTGTGCGGCGCGGGATTGGTTGCCGCCGGCGCGCGCCAGCACCACCTCGAGCAGCGGTTTTTCGACCGTGCGCAGCAGCATGTCGTGCATATTGGCCGGCTCGCTGGCACCCAGATCTTTGAAATAGGCGTCGATGTTGGCGCGCACACTGTCAGGCAAGTTTTGGGCGGTTGGGGGGCTCATGCGGCCAGCCTCCATTGAGGGTCGGGGGTGGGCTCGGCGGTGCGCTCAGAGGCGCACTCAAACCACGCCTGCACGCAGCGCAGCTGTTGCGCGGCGGTTTCAGCGCGGTTCACGGCCTGCCTGAACTCGGCCAGCTGCAGCGCCGAATCGGCGAGGGAGCGCGCGTACCAGCCCAGGTGCTTGCGTGCGCTGCGCACGCCGCTGTGCTCGCCATAAAGCTGGTAGTGCTCGAGCAGGTGCGCGCGCAGCAGCCGGCTCAGTTCGGCTGCGTCCGGTTCCGGCAGATGCGCGCCAGTGGCCAAATAGTGCGCGATCTCGCGAAACAACCACGGCCGGCCTTGGGCGGCGCGGCCGATCATGATCGCGTCACAGCCGGTGGCCGCCATCACCGCGTGCGCCTGCTCGGGGCTGTCGATGTCGCCGTTGGCCACCACCGGGATGCGCAGCGCCGCCTTCACCGCTGCCGCAGTGTGGTGCTCGGCCTGGCCCTTGTAGCCCTGCGCGCGCGTGCGCCCGTGCAGCACGACCATCTGCACCCCAGCGGCCTCGGCAGCGCGCGCCAGTTGCAGCGCGTTTTTTTCGGCCTCGCACCAGCCGGTGCGCATTTTGAGCGTCACCGGCACGCCGTGCGGCAGGCAGGCCGCCACCACCGCCTCGATGATCGCCAGCGCGCGCGGCGGGTCTTGCATCAGGGCCGATCCAGCCCACTGGTTGCACACCTTTTTGGCCGGGCACCCCATGTTGATGTCGATGATCTGCGCACCACGGTCGATGTTGCTGCGCGCCGCATCGGCCATCTGGGCCGGCTCGGTGCCGGCAATCTGCACCGCGATCGGGCCGGGTTCGCCCACATGGTCGAGGCGGCGCAGGGTTTTGAGGCTGTCGCGCAGCTCGGGCCGGGCGCTGATCATCTCGCTCACCGCGTAGCCCGCACCCAGCTGCTTGCACAGGGAGCGAAAAGGCCGATCCGTGACCCCGGCCATGGGGGCGACGAACAGGGTGTTGTCGAGCGTGTAAGGGCCGATGCGCATTAATAAAACCGCAAAAATAGCCACCCGGCAGCGCCACCTCGAGGGGCGCGCACGGTGCAGCGGCTGCCAATAAATTGAGCAGTCTATTGTACCCGGCGCACTCTGCCCGCTTGACCCTTGCCCGCTTGACCCGCTTGACCCGCTTGAAGCCTTCGCTGCCAACCCGCCTCCATAAAGCCAGACCCCACAACCCAAGTTGGTCGGTGGCAACCCAGCGCCGCCTGCCGCGCCCGCCGCGTCACCCTTATACTGGCCCCACGATGGAAGCTGTGCTGTGGTCGATCTTGGATGCCTTGCGTCTGCCACAATTTGGCCTGACGACGGTGTTTGTGGTCGCCTATCTGTCGGCCACTTTGCTGCCATTGGGTTCGGTGCCGGTGGTGCTGGGCGTGATCAAGCTCAACCCCGAGCTCTATTGGCCGGTGATGCTGGTGGCCACGGCCGGCAACACCTTGGGCGCCATCACCAACTGGCTGGTGGGCTACGGTGCCCATTCGGCGGTGGACAAGGCGCGCGGCTCGGCCACCCACGTCAAGGCGCTCGAGTGGCTGCGCCGTTTTGGCCCCAAGGCCTGCTTGGTGAGTTGGTTGCCGGGCATCGGCGACCCGCTGTGCGCGGTGGCCGGCTGGTTGCGGCTGCCTTTTTGGCCCTGCGTGTTTTACATGGGGTTGGGCATGTTTTTGCGCTACTTAACCTTTATCTCGGCCCTGCTGTGGCTGCTGCCCGACGAGTGGGCCGAATTTTTGGGTTGATTTTTGGCTTGACACCCACCGCGAGCTCACGCAAGCGCATCGAGCCCAAAAGCCGCGACCATGCGTGCGCGCAGCTCCAACCAGAGGCGCTGCAATTCGGGCCAATCGGCGCGCTCGGCCTCGAGTTGCAAGGCGTGCGCCAAAGGGCTGATTTCGGTATGGCCCAAAGTGTTGAGCACGCCCTTGAGGCTGTGCGCCAAACGACTGAACGCGGCTCGGTCCTGCTGCGCCACCAACAAAGCGGCAGCGAGCTGGAAATCGTGCACAAACTGCTCGATGCAAGCGTCACGAAAGGCCAAATACAGGTCGCTGTCGTTGTCGAACAGGCTCTGCAAGGCCACCTGCTCGCACCGAGGCAAGCGCAGTACCTCGCTGCCCTCCGGTAAAGCCGACAACGAACACGGCTTGGGGGGCACTTGCTCCACCAGAATCCCTTTAGCCCGCGGGCTGCTGACCAGATTTGCCAGCGGCCTTGGCCTTGGGCTTGCTGGATCTGGCTTTGCTGGCTTTGGCTTTGACGGGAGGTGGTTCGCTAGGGGCTAGAGCCAACGCACCGCCGTTGGCCGCAGGCGCTGGCTCTTCGGCAGCGTCTTTGTTGGCCAGCAAATGGCCCAGCGCCGCCTCGATCAGCGGCGGCAGTTCCTGCACCAGACGCGGCTTGTGCACCACGTCCACCCCGTCCAAGGCGGCGGCATAGGGTTCGCGCTGCTGCGCATCGAGCGCCGTGAGCACGACCAGTTTGCAGTTGCCGAACAGGGCGTGGTTGCGCAACCCGGTGATGAGCGTGGCGCCGTCCATGCCCGGCAACAGAATATCGACGATGATCAGGTCGGGCTGCAGGTGACCGAAGGAGACCAAGCCGGCGATGGCGTCGGCGGACACGTGCAATTCGATGGCCGGGTAGCGCTGCTTGACCAGCGTCGACACCAAGCCTTGAAAGTGCGCCGAATCTTCGATCAGCAAAATGCGCGGCACGTGCACCGAATGGCGGCGCCGCCCGCTGGGGCGCAGCGACGCGCCGCCGTGCATGGCCGCCACGCCCGTGACGCCGGCGCGGCTGCCCTTGATCCAGCGCTCGAGCGAGTCGCGCGTGATGCGCCGGTGCCCGCCCGGGGTCTTCCACGCCTGCAGATCGCCCCGATCGACCATCAGTTGCACCGACCGCACGGCCATCCCGAGCATTTTGGCCACCTCCAGCGTGGTGTAGTAGGCGCCGGAGGACATGTCAACAGAGTTGTTTGTGTAATTCATGGGCGTATTCTGCAACAAATGGCACATTCAGCGCAAGACTGTTTTTAGTAATTTTGTCGGAAATGAGGGCGGCATGTAGCGTATATAGCCGGAAGCGCTTAGGCGAGCGACTTGAAGCGCACGCGCTTGGGCCGCGCGCCCTCCTCGCCCAGGCGGCGTTGCTTGTCGGCTTCATACTCGGTGAAGTTGCCGTCGAAAAACACCCACTGGCTGTCGCCCTCGTAGGCCAGGATGTGGGTGCAGATGCGATCCAAGAACCAGCGGTCGTGGCTGATGACCATGGCGCTGCCGGCGAACTCGAGCAGCGCCTCTTCGAGCGCGCGCAGGGTTTCGACGTCGAGGTCGTTGGAGGGCTCGTCGAGCATGAGCACGTTGCCGCCCAGCGCCAGCGTTTTGGCCAGGTGCAGCCGCCCGCGTTCACCGCCCGAGAGGTTTTTGACCAGTTTTTGCTGGTCGTTGCCCTTGAAGTTGAAGCGCCCCAGATAGGCCCGGCTGGGCATCACGAACTTGCCCACGGTGATGTTGTCGAGCCCGCCCGAGACATCCTCCCACACCGTTTTGTCGCCCGCCAGCGATTCGCGGCTTTGGTCCACGAAGGCCAGTTGCGCGGTCTTGCCGACGACGATCGAACCGCTGTCGGGCTGCTCCTTGCCCTGGATCATGCGAAACAGCGTCGATTTGCCGGCACCGTTGGGGCCGATGATGCCGACGATGGCACCCGCCGGCACGGCAAAGCTGAGTTTGTCGATCAGCAGCCGGTCGCCAAAGGACTTGCTCACGCCGTGGAACTCGATCACTTGCGCGCCCAAGCGCTCAGCCACGGGGATGAAGATCTCGTTGGTCTCGTTGCGGCGCTGGTAGTCCACGTCCGACAGCTCTTCGAAGCGCGCCAGCCGCGCCTTGCTCTTGGCTTGGCGCCCCTTGGCGTTGGCGCGCACCCACTTGAGCTCTTCTTTCATGGCGCGCATGCGCGCGTCTTCGCTCTTTTGCTCGCTCTCGAGGCGGCGCTCTTTCTGCTCCAGCCAGTCGGTGTAGTTGCCTTTGTAGGGGATGCCGTGGCCGCGGTCGAGCTCCAAAATCCATTCGGCGGCGTTGTCGAGGAAGTAGCGATCGTGGGTGATGGCCACCACCGTGCCCGAAAAACGCTTGAGGAACTGCTCGAGCCAGTGCACGCTTTCGGCGTCCAAGTGGTTGGTGGGCTCGTCGAGCAGCAGCATGTCGGGGCGGCTGAGCAACAGGCGGCACAGCGCCACGCGGCGTTTTTCACCGCCCGAGAGGTTTTTGATCAGCGCCTCCCAAGGCGGCAGATTCAGCGCGTCGGCCGCCAGCTCGAGCTGCAGCTCGGAATTTTCGGAGCCCGAAGCCGAGATGATGGCCTCGAGCTCGGCTTGCTCGGCGGCTAGGGCGTCAAAGTCGGCATCGGGTTCGGCGTAGGCGGCATAGACCTCCTCGAGGCGCGCCTTGGCCGCCAGCGCGCCGCCGATGCCCTCTTGCACCGCCTCGCGCACGCTTTGCTCAGGGTTGATCTGTGGCTCTTGCGGCAGGTAGCCGATGCGGATGCCGGGCATGGGCACGGCCTCGCCTTCGATCTCTTTGTCCACCCCGGCCATGATCTTGAGCAGGGTCGATTTGCCCGAGCCGTTGAGGCCCAGCACGCCGATCTTGGCGCCGGGAAAGAAGCTGAGCGAGATGTCTTTCAAGATCTGGCGCTTGGGCGGCACCGTCTTGCAGACGCGGTTCATGGAGAAAACGTATTGGGCCATGGGCAGTGCAAAAATTAGAGAAGTGCAAGATACGCCACACCCCAAGTGCAGCTATGCGTCGATTATGCGCTGCCCAAGCCAGTTTGCACCGCTTTGTGCCACAATAGCGGCAGCGTGCACCCGCATTCGGTGCCGCTGCAGCGCCATGCTGGGGCTGGTTTGTGTAGGTTTGCGCTCCGCTGCCCTTGAGGCCACGGGCACGAATCCATTCAGCCCAACCCGATTTTGCTCCCATCTGCCCATGATTGCCCTTGCCCCACGCGGCGCAGGGAGTGGCCGATACCCCCGATGCGCCCGCCTATGGGCGCCAACTAGACCCATGACTTTTGATGAACTGAACTTGGTCCCGGCACTGCTGGACGCCGTGCGCGAGCAAGGCTACACCCAACCCACTCCGGTGCAGGCGCAAGCCATACCGCTGGTGCTGGCCGGCCACGATTTGCTCGCCGGCGCCCAGACCGGCACCGGCAAAACCGCCGCCTTCACGCTGCCACTGCTGCAGCGCCTGCACGGCGGCCCCAAGGGCAGCGAAGGCCAAGCGGCCCACGACGCCCCCAAGCGCGGCCAGTCGCGCCCCATCCGCGCCCTGGTGCTCACCCCCACGCGCGAGCTCGCGGCGCAGGTGGAAGAATCGGTGCGCGTCTATGGCAAGCACCTGCACCTGAAATCGACCGTGATTTTTGGCGGCGTCGGCATGAACCCGCAGATCGACAAGCTGGCCCGCGGTGTCGATGTGCTGGTCGCCACCCCGGGGCGGCTGCTCGATCTGGTGGATCAGGGGCGCTTGGATCTGTCCAAAGTGGAAATCCTGGTGCTCGACGAAGCCGACCGCATGCTCGACATGGGCTTCATCCACGATGTGAAAAAAATCCTGCGCCTGCTGCCAGCGGCCAAGCAGAGCCTGCTGTTTTCGGCCACCTTCAGCGACGAGATCCGCGAACTGGCCAACGGCTTGCTGCGCAACCCCCAGCACATTCAGGTCACGCCGCCCAACACCACGGTGCAGCGCATCGTGCAGACCATCCACCCGGTGGGGCGCGGCAAAAAGAAGGCGTTGCTGGCGCACATCATCAAAGAGCACGACTGGAGCCAAGTGCTGGTGTTCACACGCACCAAGTTTGGCGCCAACAACGTGGCCGACTACCTCAATGCCCACGGCATCGGCGCCATGGCGCTGCACGGCAACAAGAGCCAGAGCGCGCGCACCCAGGCGCTGGCCGACTTCAAGAGCGGCAGCATCCGCGCCCTGGTGGCCACCGACATCGCGGCGCGCGGCATCGACATCGACGACTTGCCGCACGTGGTCAACTACGACATCCCCAATGTGTGCGAAGACTACGTGCACCGCATCGGCCGCACCGGGCGCGCCGGTGCCGAGGGCGCCGCCGTGAGCCTGGTGAGCCTGGACGAAGAAGGCTTCATGATGGCGATCGAGAAGTTCACCAAGCAGCAGATCGCGGTGCAGGCCTTCCCCGAGTTCATGCCCGAAGCCGACGAAAAAGCCGAACCCATCGCCATGGGGCGCCAAACCCTGTGGGGTGGGGCCGGCAAACCGCCCGGCCGCGAAGTGATGGCCGCCGCCGGCCGCGCGGCGCGCAAAGAAATGACCGACCGCGTGCGCGACAGCAAAGGCGGCGGACGCAATGCCAAGCCCGCGCATCCGCGCGCCGGCGCCCACCCGGCGCGGCCCGCACCGCAGCGCGCAGCGGCCGCGCCCGTGGTCCGCGACGACGACTACGATGACGACGCCCCACCACCGCGCCACGCCGACCCCTTGGCCCCGGCGCGGCCGGCCAACGCCGCCGGGCGGCGCCGCAACCCGCGCCCCAATGGCGGCGGAGGCTTCGGCCCCTCCGGCCCGCGCAGCCAAGCCCCCGGTAGCGGGCCACGCCAAGGCGCAGGCCAAGGCCCGGCGCGCAGCCGCGGAGCCGGCAGCGCGGGTGCAGCCGGCCCCGGCGGCCCGGCGCGCCAGCCCGACCCGCTGCGCACCGGTATCGACGCTCTGGGCCAGCGCGGCGGCGGTGGCGGCAACCGCTCACGCAGCGGCGGCGGTGGGGGTGGAGGGGGTGGCGGCCAAGGCGGCATCGACCCGCTGCGCACCCGTTTTGGCCGCATCGAATAAGGAGTGAAGGATGCGCATTTTGCACACCATGCTGCGCGTCGGCGATCTGGAGCGCTCGATCGCCTTTTACACCCAAGTGCTGGGCATGGCGCTGCTGCGCCGCTCCGAAAACCCCGAGCACCGCTACTCGCTGGCGTTTCT